>Ga0207952_1000430_pt1 | contig 35114 bp, 43 predicted proteins | sample SubbioR12Aug_8Ca_FD_184831 | JGI IMG/M metagenome (GOLD analysis project Ga0207952, IMG submission 184831) | Serpentinite rock and fluid subsurface biosphere microbial communities from McLaughlin Reserve, California, USA - CR12Aug_8Ca (SPAdes) | ecosystem: Environmental > Terrestrial > Deep... | reverse complement strand
CCGGTCGATATTCTTCGAGCCGTTACTCTAGCGGTAAGCGGATCTCTTACCTCCGCCGGTACGACGACGGCTACTCCGGCTAACGGAACTACCTATAACCTCGTAACTGCCGCTTCTAATAACCTTGCCGCTATTAAAGCTACCGCCGGTAACTTATACGAGATAACCGTATCTAATCCGACCGCTACTCCGGCTTATATTAAGCTCTATAACAAAGCGACCGCTCCGGTAGTCGCCTCCGACGTTCCGGTATTAACGATAGCTATTCCGGCGACCGCCGCAGGAGTAGGAGAAAAAAGCTTTAACTTCGGAGCTATCGGTAAACGATTCGCTACCGGTATCGCTATCGCCGTAGTCGGAGGAGCAGGAGCTACGGACGCTACTAACGCCGTCGCAGGAATACAGGTTAACGCTACCTATATCTAGGGTAGTTATATTATTTTAGAAATGTAGTATCATTAACATAGGAGAAATAATAATGCCTAAAACTAAATACGGAAATATCTTACAGTTCGCTAACGAGGATACGCAGAAAGCGTCTTTTAATGGTACTATTTACCGAAAGCAACTCGTTAAGTTCGGCGAGTGGGAGAATCCGGATTATCCTTGGTTTAGCGACGATCCTAAAATGACGCTAGACGAAGACTGGGGTAATCGAGTTAAAGAGAACTTCGACGCCGGTAATCTCGGTTCGAAAGTTCCTGTACCTCTTAATCATACCGACGACGTTAAAGCTAATACCGGCGAACTCGTAGGAGTAGAGGTAGTAGCCGGAGACGGTCTTTACGGTAATCTCGAGATCCGAGACGCCGAAACTATCGAAGCTCTCGATAATGGTCTTATATTCGACGTATCTATCTCTTTCGTATGGGATTTAGTCCGACAAGATAACGGAAAGCACTACGGACCAACGCTTCTACACGTTGCTCTCGTAAATACTCCGTACCTTATCGGTATGAGTGCTTTCGAAAAAGTCGGTGCGGCGTTAAGTAAATTAAATAAATCCTTTAAGCCTGTAGGACTATCGCTAAATAATGGCGGTGCTATAATGCTTTCAAGGACTAAGATAAAGGAGTTAGCAAACGTGGAAGAATCAACTATCAAAAACGACAAAGACTTCGACGTTACCGTTACCTATAAGGACGGCGACGAAGATAAAGAAGTAGTAGTTAAAGCCGGAGAAGACGTTGTAGTACCTACAGCAGTCGCCGAGGAAGTTACTACACAAATCGCCGACGCTGTAAAGCCGGAAGACGAAGACGATTCTTCTAGCGAAGATGAGAACAAAGACGACGACGCTAATAGCGACGACGACTCTAACTCCGACTCTACCGACGAAAACGCCGACGAAGAAGACGAAGACGAAAAAGATCCTAAAAAGGCTCTCGCTAAGGCTAATCTTCGTAACGCCGAACTAACCGTAGAGAAGCGATACGGCGAGCTTCTATCCGCCGGTAAAGTTATTCCGGCACAAAAAGACCGAATCCTCGGTCTCGCTAAGATGAGTCAGGGCGTACAGCTCTCGACCGATAGCGGTAAGAAAATCGACCTCGCTAGCGTAGTCTTCGATATTCTCGAAGCCGGTAACGTAAAGTTCTCAACCGAAGAAAACGGTTCGAATAAAGAGAACGAGGACGAAGAAAATAAGGACGACGATACCTCAAACGCCGATAAGAAACCGTCCGAATCACTTTCAGAAGCTGAACTTGCAGGATTTAAAGCTGTAGGAGCAGACCCCGCTAAAATGGACGAGCTAGCGGAGAAAGACCCAGTCTTTCGTGAGGCTCTCAAATCATTAAGTAAAAAGTACGAAAAGAAAGGTAACTAGCTATTATGGCAGATACAACTACTCGCCGAGACGAACAGCACCAGCAAGGTATTCAGTTCGCTCTAGAACAAGGCGCAGAAAAAATCGTCGAGGGAGCTTTAGTTAGCGTTAACTCGGCAGGATTCGCAGTAAACGCAGGAGACGACGCAGGAGCTGTCTTCGCTGGCGTTGCTCAAGAAACAGTCGACAACTCCGCCGGTGCGGCAGGAGATACCGAGATCGTAGTTCGATCCGGTGGAATCGTTCAGGTTAAGACCGCTTTTAGTGCGGCTCAAACGAACGTAGGCGACGAAGTTACTCTATCGGACAATCAGACCGTAGACGTAGCCGGTACTACTACTAACGACGTTGTATGTGGTCGTATACAAAAAGTCGAAAGCTCGAGCGTAGTTCGAGTAGCTCTCTACCCTTTCGGTAGCAAGCGATAATAGTAAAATAATAAAAGTCTAAGGAAAAAAATACTATGGATTCAATTCTAGCAAAAGGACTTTTGACTAACTTCTTCGAGGGTTACAACTCGACAGTTACTTACTGGCAAGAAGTTGCGACAAAAGTTCCGTCAACCGCACGTAGCGAAAACTACGCTTGGATAGGCTCTATCCCTCGTATGCGAAAAATGGAAGGCGAGCGAGTTCCTAAAAAGCTCTTAGCTCACACTTACACTATCGTAAACGAAGAATACGAAGCTTCTATCGAAGTAAAACACGCCGATATTAAAGACGATCAGACCGGACAGTACGGTATTCAGGCTAAGTCTATCGGCGAATCCGCTAAGGCGTTCCCAGACGAGCTAATCTTCGAGACGTTGCTACCTAACGGTACAACCGAATTAGCTTACGACGGTCAGTACTTCTTCGACACCGACCACCCAGTCGGCGAAACTGGAGCTACTCAAAGTAACAAGCTTACTGCGGCTCTAAGTGCTGGTACGTTTAACACCGCTCGTGGAGCGTTGCGACGTATGAAAGACGATAGCGGTCGTCCTACTATTAACCGTAATATGGACTTACTATTAGTCGTTCCTCCTGAATTGGAAAACACAGCAGAGCAGATCCTCGAAGCAGAGCGAGACGCTAGCGGTGCTACGAACACTAATAAGGGTAAGGCTCGTATTCTCGTAGTCGATTGGCTTACAGATACTAACAACTGGTACCTACTTAACGTAGCCGGTGTTATTAAGCCTTTCGTTCTTCAAGAGCGTGAGTTTATTCCTTTCGAATCCTTGGAAGAGGGCTCAGAGGGTAACTTTATGCGAAAGAAGAACTACTACGGTACTTACTGGAGAGGAAACGCCGGATACGGTCTCTACCAGAAAGCTATCGGAAACATTGTAGCCTAGCCTATAATAGTAGCTTAGAGGGAGGGAGGCTTCGGCTTCCCGACCTCTACTACTCGAACTAATTAACTCTAGTAAAGGAAGACCAAATTATGGCGAAAACTAAATCATACGAAGTAGAAATGGCTCATACTACCGGTAGCGGAGCTAAGAAAACTATGTGGCGAGCCGGTCGCTTGTTCGAGGTTAAAGTACCTCAACTCCTAGACCTAACACCGGCGGAAGTGGAGGCTTTCGAAGATGATAAGCGATTCTCAATTAAAGAGGCGTCAGAGCTTACAAGCTCGACGGACTCGAGCGACGAGGCTAGCGATAGCGGAGAAGACTCACAGGACGCCGGAGACGAAGCCGAAGACGACGCTACGACAGAAGATAGCGATAGCGAAGATTCTTCTAGCGACGAAGCGGAAGAAGTTAGCGACGACGTTACGGAAGACTCGAGCGAAGAAGAAGTCGTTACTACGGTAGACGATCTCGTTAAGAATAACTCTCGTAAAGAACTCGACGCTCTAGCTCTCGAAGCTGGCGTAGAAGCTCCCGAGACCCTTTCAGGTAAGCCAGAAGTAGCACAGGCGATAGTCGACGCCGAGGCTCGCAATCAAAGCGAAGCTACTTCTTAATAAATCGACTAAGGAGTAGTTAGTATGGCAGTCGTTAGCGAAAAAGATTATTCTTCCCTACAAGATATACGAGAAGAAGCCGGACACCAGCACCTAAATAAATTAGAGGCTCTTACCGGACTCGCTAACGGCTCTAATACTAATTATTACGTAAAGCGTACCTACGTAGTCGATTCGAACTACGACGACGTTCTAAACGTCGATACTAGCTCCGGAGACGTCGTAGTCTACGTCAACGACTCGGCGGTCGAGGTCTCGGCTATCGACGCTAATACCGGTAAGATCTCTCTAGCTAACGCTCCGGCTAACGGAGCTACGGTTCTAGGTACTTATTACCACTCGAGTATTAACGATACTAAAGTCGCAAAATATCGTAAGGAAGCTATTAGCTACGTACAGCGTAAGATTAACGGTATTATCGACTTCGGAGCTTGGACGGACGTAGACGTACCGCCTATCGTACAGACGGTCGTACGTATTTACGCCGCAGGACTTATCCTTATCCGAGATCAAGGTCTAAACGCCGATACCGAGAATACGTCTAAGGACGGCTATAAGCGACTCTCTACGGCTAAATCTTTACTACAAGAGTATATCGACGAGGAATCCGGCGGTAACGCTTCTACGGCTCGAGTTCGAGCTACCTCTCGCTCCGACGGTAATATCTTCCCTCGTAATACGGATCTATCTACCTTTAACGAGACGCAGAGTACGACCGAACACTTTATGCGAGGCGATTAATGATTACCTTAAACGTAACTTTAGAGGGAGAGAAGCAATTAAGTCGCCGGTTAATGACTATACCGAGCGATATTAGTAACTGGAAGATCCCTTTATTCCGTATCGGCGGAGAGATCCGAGGCTCGATAGATCAGAACTTTAGCTCGAGAGGGGCTTTATTCGGACGTTGGGTACCACGTAAGGATAATCTACCGCACCCTCTACTAGAGAAGACCTCTACTATGCGGCGTAATTTTAAACAGTCTCTTGGTCCGGACTATATCGAGATCTTTAACCCGACCTCTTACTTTAAGTACCACCAATCGAATAAGCCTCGTAAAAAGATACCTCGCCGAGTTATGATGAAGATAGACGACGAGCGTAAACGATTTATACAACGAGAGTTCCAGAAGCATATAAACGACGCTCTAAGGAAAGGAGTCTAGCTAAATGAGTTTATCCGAATACCGAGATCCTATTCTAAAGGCGATTATAGATATGCTCGAAGCCGACGGACCAGCCGAGCTAAGAGGTCATTATATCTATGGCGATACCCTCGCTCCGCCTAAATCCGCTCTACCGGTTATCTCCGTAGCTCGAGACGGTACGAGAGTCCTCTCCGACGGTACAATGCTAGACCGGCACGTTACGAGTATCGTAATGGCGGTAATCGTCGACTATACTTCCGATCTTAATACCTCGTTCGATCTATCCCGAGGTACTTCGCAACTCTACGAACTTATCGAGAAGCGAGACGTAACGACGCAAGAATTAGCTCATAATACGCTAGCCTACGCTCTCCGAAAGAATCAAAAACTAGCCGACGATCTCTTTATCTCTATTAACGACGACGGACTTCTTATAGATTACGGCTTAGGGGTCGAGAAGCGAGGATCTAATATCTTCTCCGTAGAGGGTATTCTCCGCTTTAACGTCGAAAAAACGCAACGTAAGGCGAATCTATATTAAATAAGCGTATTATAGTATCATTAAGCTAGGAGTAAATAAATGTCAAAAGATAAAGAAGTTACATCAGTCGAAAACGAAGTAGTCGAAACTAAGCCAACCGCTACCGGCAGGGTGTATAATTTTACTAGACACGGATTTATTGTCGAAGCTAAGAGCCTTAAAGAAGCTCAAAAAGCTTTAGAGACTCACTTAAAAGAAACTAAACAGGAGGCTAAGTAATGGCAAAAGTTATCGGTCGTACTGGAGCTATCGGAATAGCGGTAGAAGCGACGCAAGGTACAGCCGTTGCTCCTACTTTCTTCGTACCAGTACAGAGCTATTCGTTCGACGATAAAGTCGAATACGTTAAGAACGATTCCGCTATGGGGCGAATCGAGGAGTTTAACGACGCAGATATTATTAAACAATGGGGCGAGGGCGAATACGGCGGTAAGATCTTTATCGACTCCGTAGGAGCAGAGCTTACGGCGGTATTCGGAGCTTCTCCGGTATCCGTAGAGCGTGGTACGAGCGACGTTTTCGATCACACGTACGAGTTAGCTAACAATAACGATCATAAGAGCCTAAGCGTATCCTACGTAGACGACGTACAAGACGTCCGTTCTCCGTTCGCTATGGTTAACTCTTGGTCTCTCGAAGTAGCCGTAGACGACTACGTAAAGCGTACGATTAACCTAATCTCTAAGAAGTCCGCTACCGTCTCTAACGCTCCGGCGTTTACGAACGAAGTAGAGTTTATTCCTAGTATGGTTAGCCTAAAGCTAGCTACGAACGCCGCAGGACTAGACGCCGCAAGTGCGATAAACGTAACGAGCTTTAATATGGAAGTCGCTAAGAACGCCGAGGCTCTCTACGTTCTAGGTTCTAAAGAGCCGGAAGACATCATTAACAAGCAATTCGGAGTTACCGGAACTATCGAGCTTTACTTCGAAAATACTACTTACCGAGAATACGTAATGGCTAATACCCACCGAGCGGTACGCCTCTCTATGGTAGATACTACCGTTAACCTCGGTACAGGTCATAACCCCGAGCTACGCTTCGACCTTAACGAAGTAGCCTTTACGGAGTTCGAGCGAGGCTGGGACGCTAACGATCCTCTAAAGCAGACTCTAAACTTCGAAGCTTTAGTATCCGTAACCGACGACGCTATGATTACCGCTCGTCTTACAAACTTGCAAGACGGCTCAGATTACTAGAGAATAGAGATAGTTAAATAATTAGGAGACCAGAAAATATGGAAGACCGAGAATCTTACGAAGTAGTAACCCCTGTTAAGGGTATTAAAGTAGTCCTTAAATCTTGGATTACCGGACGAGAATCACAGGCTATAGATACGGCTATGTTCGCCGGAGTCGGTACTAGCGTCGACGGTAAGAAGTTACAGCCGAAGCTATCCGACTCTATGATCGCCGACCAAGAGAACGCCTCTATTAAAGCCGTAGTCGTTAGCGTCGACGGTAGCGATAAAGACGTAGTTAACGCCGTTCTAAATATGCGAGCCGGAGATTATAAGTTCGTACTCGAAGAAGTCGATAAAGTCGTTAACGGCGGTATCGACGAAAAAAAAGCCAACGGCTCAGAGACCAGTACTACAAAGTCCTAGCTAACGGTAAGGGTCGTATAGACGACGACCGCTTCTCGATAGCCGTCCTCTGTGCCTCGCTAAACTGGACTTATCAAGATTACGCTTCGCAACCGGCTTGGTTTATCGAGCTATTAAAAATTAAATCGGAGACGGAATCGGAGTACGAGCGTAATACCGCTCCTAGTTCTAAATAGGTCTCTAAGTGGTATCATTAGAATATGACGGACGAAGCTAAACTAAAAATCTTAATCGAAGCACAAAACAGAGCTAAGGGAGCTTTCGACGAAGCTAACGGACAGCTCGAGAAGACTTCGGGTCGCTTCGATTCTATGAACGAAAAGCTCGATAGGGTTAGCGATAAAATGAAAAACGTCGGCGGTAAAATGTCGGCGACTCTCACGCTTCCTATTTTAGCCGGAGCTGGTCTCGCCGTTAAGTCGTTCTCCGATCTACAAGAGACGCTTAATAAGGTAGACGTATCTTTCGGTAATCAGTCCGTAACCGTTAAGGCGTGGGCTCAAGACTCTATTAAGAGTATGGGTCTCGCTCGACAGTCGGCTCTCGACGCTACGGCGTTATTCGGCGATATGGGTACAGGTATGGGGCAGACGCAGACGGAAGCCTCTAAAATGTCTATGGGCTTAACGCAACTCGGGGCGGATATGGCGTCCTTTAAGAACGTCTCTTTCGAAAGGGCTCAGACGGCTCTAGCTGGTATCTATACCGGCGAAACGGAAGCTCTTAAAGGTCTCGGTATCGTAATGACTCAGACTAACCTCGAGGAGTTTGCTCGAGCTAAGGGTATTAACAAGTCAATGCAAGAGATGAGTCAAGCGGAATTAGTACAGCTTCGCTATAACTACGTAATGGATAAGACGAAGAACGCTCAAGGCGACTTCGCTCGTACCTCCGACGGTATCGCTAATAAGACTCGTATACAGGCGGAGCGAACGAAAGAGCTATCGGCTCAGTTCGGCGAAAAACTAGCTCCGGCTTATAATAAGCTCCTCGATACCGGTAGTAAGGTACTCGACTTTTTTAATAAGCTCTCGGACGGACAGCAAAAAGCTCTCCTAATAGCCGTCGGCGTTATCGCCGCACTTGGACCGCTAATTATGATTATCGGACACCTTATAACGGTCGTTAAAGCTCTTAACGTAGCGTTCGCTTTCTTAGCCGCAAATCCGATAATCCTCGCTATCGCCGCAATTATTCTAGTAATCGCCGGTCTCGCTTACTTAATTATTAAGAACTGGGATACGATAAAGGCGTTCTTTATAGGACTCTGGAATACCGTTAAAAAGGCGTTCGAGAGCTTTACGAAGTGGGTAGCCGGAATCTTCGGACCAATAATCGACGGAATCGTTAAAGCGTGGGAGGGGATCGTAGGATTCTTTACCGGACTATGGAATACCGTAGTCGGGGTCTTTAACGCTATCGTCGGATTCTTTCAGAAGTGGGGGCTTACGATCCTAGCTATTCTATTCTGGCCGTTTACTCTAGCCGTCGGACTTATTATTACGTTCTGGGAGCCAATTAAGGCGTTCTTTAACGGAGTCGTACAATTTATAATCGCTATCTTTACTCCTATCGTACAGTTCTACGCTATGATCTTTAGCACCGCTTGGAATATCGTCGTTAGTATCTGGAACGCCGCAGTCGGATTTTTCTCGGGAGTATGGAACGGTATCGTCGCTATCTTTAATCAAGTAGTCGGCTTCTACGCTATGGTCTTCGGTACGGCGTGGAATATAATCGTCTCTATCTGGAATCAAGTAACCGGCTTCTTCGCCGGTATCTGGAACGGTATCGTAACGATATTTAGTCCGATTATCGGCTGGTTCGCTAACGTCTTCTCTCAAGCTTGGAATCGAATTACCTCTATCTTCGGACAAGTAGCCGGATTCTTTAGGGGCGTATGGAATAGTATCGTAAGTATCTTTACGAATATCGGTACAAGCGTCGGTAATGCTATCTCCGGAGCGTTTAAGTCGGCGGTTAACGGCGTTCTCTCCGGAGCGGTAAATATAATTAACGGCGTTATCGGTACGATTAACGGAGCTACCTCGGCGATAAATAAGATCCCAGGAGTTAATATCCCTCAAATCGGTAAGCTATCCGTACCTAGCTTCTATACCGGAGTTCGAAACTTCGGCGGAGGTATGGCGGTAGTCGGAGACGTTAACGGACGAGGAGGAGAGTTAGTCTCGCTTCCTAGCGGTTCGGACGTCTATAATAACCGAGAGACGAAGCGTATCCTAAGCTCTCTAGCCGAGGGCGGAGGAGTCGGCGGAGGTATGACGTTTAATAACTACGGATCTATCGTTAACGAGACTCCGGAAGCGTCGCAAGCGTTCTGGGATAGGTTTAACCGAATAAGCGAACTTGCGTCGCAGGGAGTACCGACAAATGGCTAGAGCAGTCGTATTAGACGGATTAGATTTACAAGCCGGTTACGTCCGTATTACGGAGACCGACGCTTTTAACGCTCCTCCGAAAGTCGTAGACGTTATACAGTTAGCTAGAAAGGACGGAGCTAAAGCCGTCTTCGAACGCTTTAAGGATCGTAAGATTAACCTTACCGGCTATATTCAAGCCGATACGGAGTTTAACGCCGACGGCGTACTAGATCAGTTAAAGAGCTACGTAAATCGTCGGGGTCTCGAGTTTAAGCTAGGCTATCTCGGAGATTTTCGAATATGGAACGACGTAAGAGTCGAGAATCTACAAGTCGCTAGAAAGAATACCGACGTCTCTCGTATGGGCTTTAACTTACAGTTAGTCGCTCCTAATCCTTTCGCTCAAGACGCTACGAAAACGACGCTCGTCGACGAGACCGGCGTTACTACCGCTTCTAACTTCCCAGTCGTAGCCGGAGGTTCTTATTTTGCTCAACCTCTTACGGTAATTACGATTAACTCGATTAACCCAGACGACGACTTCGTAACGCTCTCTATCGGTAACGCTATCGAAAATACTTATATGGATATTCCGAATATCTTTGAAGCCGGAGACGTAGTAACTATCGACTCCTTTAACGAGATTATTTATAAAAATAGTGAGATAATCGAGGGTAACGGTAGCTGGCCTATATGGTCTCCGACCGGCGGTACGTTCGAGTTTAGCTTCGACGCTACGACTATTAACGTAGATATTTTCTCAGACTACTATAGGAGGTGGCTCTAATGTTAGCGGTAAAATCAAACTATCTAAAAGATAAAATTATAAAGCACGTTCTAGCCGAGGCTAGCTTTACTATGCCGACTAATACGTACCTCGCTCTCTATACGACTAATCCGACCGTAGCCGATACCGGTACGGAATCTACTGGAGGTTCTTACGCTAGACAGCTTCTATCGTTCGCTAACGCTTCGGGAGGATCTAAGGTATCGAATACTTCCGAGACGTTCTCGAGTATGCCAGCCTCTACCGTTACCCACTGGGGTATTAGAGACGCAAGTTCAGGAGGTAATCTACTTTACTTTGGAGCGTTCGATTTACCGATACAGCTAAATGCTACGGATAATCTTACGATTAACTCCGGAGATATAGTAATCGGGGAGGTCTAAGGATATGGCGACCTTTACGACTCCTTGGCTTCTACCTAGCCGAGTTACTACCGACGACTCTATCGGCGATACCTCTTGGGTAGAACTCGACGATATACTTCTCGACGACGGCTCTTACGCTACCTTTAGCTTCGTTAACCTATCCGGCGTAAATACCGGTGCTTTAATGCGAGGACACCTCGTAATTAACGACGTTATAGATACCGCTAACGACGTCGTAACCTCTAACGACCAATATCCTTTCGCCGACGCCGGAGGAGCTTCTAACGTATGGGGTCATACCGGTATGAGCGGAGCGGATATTAAAAGCTCTAAGTTCGGCGTAGCGTTCGGTATAGGACGTTTTACCTACTCGGGTTCGGTATACTCCGATAAAGCCTACTACCTCGTTCTAACCGACTTTAATCCTACTATTCCGGATAACGCCGTCGTAACTGGTATCGAGGCGACGTTCGATACGCAAAATCCTAGTACCGGAGGCGGTACGGATACGATTCAATACGATACTATTAAAGTCCGTTATACCTTTACTTGGGATATAGAGATCGTAGCCGAAGCTTCCTCGTTCGGCGGTATCTATATCGACCCACCTAACCGAGAATTACCGCAAAAGAAGTATCGTTTTAAGGCGTATAGCGAGACCGGCGATTATCTCGGAGACTGGAAAGATCCGGCGAACGATCCTAGCTATAAGCAAGATATAAATAACGTAATCGGATCTATGCCTATTACCCTAGCTCGTAACGATATTACGGTAGAGTCCGCCGTCGATACCCTCTTAAACGAAGACGACGCAGTACTTACGAACGAAGACGACTCTCCGTTCCTAATCGACATATCGCCGGTAACAGGTCTCGGAAGCGGTACGACCCTAGATACGAATCATACGGTAGAAGTCGACGCTATTTACGGACAGTTCGAGGCTCTACTTAACGAGGACGATACGCCGATTCTAAACGAGGACGGTTCGCTTCTTCTTGTCGAGGAGGGATACCCACTCGGTAGGACTATCTTTAGAGGGTACGTTCCTCGCTGGGAGCTTCCTCTCGACGGTTCGGCTATTAAGACCGAGATCCGTTCGTTCTCGCAAGACTTAAATAACATTATCCTCGAGACCGAAGACGTAATTTACGTCGATACCGGATTACCTAACAACCTTAGTCCGTACTCGAATACTATCGGAATCGCCGGAGGTGGTCCGACCGATTACGACGTCGTATATCAGAGCTTTACTATAGCCGCACAAAAGACATTTTCTAAAGTACGGTTAAACGCTATAGCCGGCTGGTACTTCGACGTAGACTTTAGTGTAGGTATATTCGGCGGTACTCCGTCGGCGTTCGGAACGTATTACGGAGGCGGTTCGGCGTTCGCTAATAGAGACGAGCCGGAGCTTTATACCGACGTATCGTTCGATACTCCGATAACCTTACCGGCTGGTACGTACTTCTTTATGTTTACTACTTCGCAATCTAAGACCGGCGGTAACGTAACGTATCCGATTAACTTCGGTCTAGCTCCGACGGCGTACTCGGGAGGTTCTCTCTGGTACTATACGAACGATACCGGACTCGTTAACGATACTTCGAAAGATATAGCCTTTACGCTCTACGAAGCCGGAGGCGATACTTCCGTACCGTTCCTATCTAAAGATCCGAGTCAAATCCTACGCTCTATAGTAGACTTTGCTCGAAGCCGAGGAGCGGATATAAACTATACTTCCGACTCGATAGAAGTAACCGAGACGCTCGTCTCCTATACGTTTAATACGAATACGATTAAAGAGGCTATAGATAAAGTTCTCGAGCTAGCTCCGTCTAACTGGTATTACTATTACGACTTTGGTACGGATACGATCTACCTCCGAGAGAAGCGTAATACTCCGGATAGGTGGCTTCGTAGAGGTCAGTCCGTAGTCGATGGTAAGATCGTAAAAACTATAGAGCAAGCCGTTAACGACGTTCTATTCTCGGGAGGCGGTTCTCCGACTAACCTATTTAAGCGAACTCGACAAACTCCGTCCGCCGGTACTCGCCGAGGTCTTAGGAAGCTATCCGATAACCGAGTAACCGACTCTAGTACGGCGGTTATCATATCTCAAGGGTTAATAGATCAGTACGAAGACGCTCTTTATGCCGGAGACGTTACGATTACCGAGGACGGTACTTTCTACCTCGAAGACGTAGCGGTCGGAGAGACCGTCGGATTTATCGGCTTCGGCGGTATAGTCGACGCTATCGTCGTACAAAGCGTATCGAAAGACTACCGACCCGATATAATGCCTCTCGCTTTAACCTATAACGTACCGCAAGTAAATAAGCGAATCGAGGATATTAAACGTAATCTCGAGGTCGTCGAAAATAAGAACAATCCGACAGAGCCTAGCTAGTGCTATAATAACGAATAAGGAGTAATAATAATGGGTAGAATATCAGCTTTAACCGAACTAACAAGCCTAGCGTCCGACGATTATCTCGTCGTCCTAGATAGTTCGGCTAATATCGCTAAGAAAATTACGATAGCTAACGCTTTCGGTATTCCGGACTTAGGCTTTACCGCTTCCGGCGAATCTTGGACGTACGCCTCGGCGTCTACTATAACCGTTCCTACCGACGCTACAGTTAAATACGCTAAAGGTATGGTAATTAAGATTACGCAGACGACCGGCGGTACTAAGTACGGTACGATTATAAACGTCGCTTCTACCCTCTTAACGATAGCTTGGCGTAACGGAGCTACTCTCGCTAACGAAGCTATTACGTCTCCGTCCTACGCCGTAGGAGCTTCTCCAGTAGGAGCAGGACAGATAGAGACTACCGCTATTAAAACTCCGTCGAAAGTCTCCGCTTACTGCTCTAGCGGTAAGACTATTACGAATACGAGTCTTATCGTCGACTTACAGACGGAGCTTTTCGATACGAATAGCGAGTTCGCTTCTAGTCGATTTACTGCTAAGGTAGCCGGATACTACCAAGTAAACGCTCAAGTATGGTTCGGCTCTGCCGGTGCCGGTTCTTCCGAGTATTGCCAGTTCGCTATTAGAAAGAACGGTTCGGCTACCGGTATGCCGGAATCTATGCGTCATAACGGTAGCGATAACGCTAACCGACTAATGCGACCTAACCTAAGCGTCCTTATCGAATTAGCCGCAGGAGACTATATCGAGCTATGGGGTACTATGGTCGGTTCTCGAGATATTGTATCCGGTCAATCGCAGACTTTCTTCCAGTGTTATATGACATCGCAAGCTTAATAAAGGAGACCAAATTATGGCTAAAAAAGGACTATATACAAAACAAGAAGAACAATACGGCGGTATCTTTCATAACCTTAGCTACGAGGAAGCCTCTAAGCTTACCGATAAAAAAGCTAAAGAACTATTCGAGAATCTCGAAACTCCGGAGACTCCCGAGTTTACCGGCGTATCTTTCGACGATCGTATCAAGTTCTTAGAAGATAACGGTTACGAAGTCTCTCGAGAGAACTTTACTACCGATCTATCGGCTCGTCCTAAAGAGGAAGACGCTATTTAGTTATGGACCCGTCCGCAGGGCTTACGAGTTACCTATTTACTCAAGGAGTATTAGGCTTCGCCGTATTCGTCCTCGGGTGGGTTTGTATTAAGCTGTATAATAGTAGAGAGAACGACCGAACGGCTCACGCTCTCGAAGTTAAGCAACTACAAAAGGAAAAAGAAGATATTATCGAGGCTCGTCGAGTCGAAAGTAATACTACGACTAAAGAAGTTCTCTCGGTATTGCAAACTAATTCACAGTCTAATAATCTACTAGCGAGTAAAATAGAGGCTGTAAAGGGAGACCGTAACTAATGGGCTTATTCCGCCGAAAGAAAGGTAGCGTAGAGAGCGTCGAGATAAAAGCCGACTCTGTTAGTATTACCGAATCTTCTCCGGTTACGAAGACTCCCGACCCTATAGTCGAGATTATCGCTAACGAGAACTCTAAGAAAGAAGTTATCGAGGAAGCTAAAAACGCTAGTAATAAGCTTAACGACCTATTGGTTCAGAACGGCTTTACCATTAAAATATATCTAGCGGCAGGTGGAAAGCCTCCGATTAAAAAAGCAGGAAGTAGATAAATGATAGCACTCGTACCGTATATAATTATCCTACTCGCTATAAGTGCTATAGCGATGATTTTTATGTTCCGAATTATAAACCGGCAGATCGACCTTTTTAAGCGACCGATTACCGAAAAGGATATTAAGACGTTCCGACATACTCTATTCGCTATCTCTATAACGATCGTCGTAATGGGTCTAATACCGATCGGTATTAACGTAATTACCCTCTTAATCGAAGTAGGCGGTAACGGTAATAGCGGTAGACCGAGTAACGTCTCTCCGATTAGCTTCGTATACTCTATGGGCGTCCACTTACAGACGCTTCTTCTTTCGTATTTACTTTGGCGGATTTACCGGCTAGCTAACGACGACGATAAATAGTGCTATAATTACTTTATAAAGGAGACCAAGTCTATGAGAATCGCAGGAATATCGGGCTTTTATCAAGCTCATAGTAGTAACTACCAAGCAGGACGAGGCGGACGCTCTATTAAATATTTTACGGTACATCATACCGCCGGATTCGAGTCTACCCTCCGCTACCTCTGGGCTAACGCTAACCGAGGGGCTTCTTCTACGTTCTTCGTCGGACAAGGTTATTACGAGCAATACGTCGATACTAACGATACTCCTTATACGAACGGTAACTTCGTCTCGAATCAAGAGTCTATTACTTGCGAGACTCGGGGAGACTGGCGAGGTTATTACGATCAGTCGACGCTAAATACGCTACAGGAGCTAATGTACCAGTGTCTAAAAGTCTATCCGAATCTTATTCTTACGTTCCACCAAGACGTAAGCTCCGTCTATACCCTATGTCCTGCCGACCTAAAGAATAAAGGCTGGGCTTTAAACGTATGGAATAACGCTAAGGCTCGTATCGCTAGCGAGAACGCTCCAGCTCCTACGCCGACTCCTCCTCCGTCTCCGGCTATTAGTTACGAACGAATTACTCCTAAGCGAGTCGAGGTTACTAAGCCTCTCGCTAACCTATGGGATTTTAACTTCCGAGAGTGGGCGGACGCTCGAGCTATTAAAGCCTTTAATCAAGGCGAGCTTATCGACGTAGTAGCTATCGCTACGAACGCTCGAGGCGGTCGCTACTATATGACGGCTTATAGCTTTAACGAGGGAGCTATCCGCTCTACCTACGGCGTTAACGTAGCCGACGTACGAGATTACGTCTCTCCTGCTCCGATACCAGTACCGCCAGCTCCTACGCCGGAAGTACCAGTACCGCCGACTCCTATCGTATTCGTGCCGCTCGAAAATCCTCGTAAGCTACGTACCGGACGAGATCTCCGAGTAATCGACCTTACGACTAAGACCGAAGTAGGCGACGTTATCGTAGCCGGTACGGATATAGAGATCGTCGATAAGGCTACTCTAGCCGATAATAAAATGTACTTCCGCTCTAAGTGGGCTCAGACGAATAATAAGGTATGGGGCGTACCGGCGGATTCTATGGTCGAACTACCTACCGCTCCGGAAGTACCGGTCGAGCCAGTACCCGAGACTCCGATAGATACCGATCCTACGACGCCAGGAAACGGCGACGTAGAGGTTCGTTTAACTTTAATCGAGACGTTCCTAAAAGCTATTAGCGAGTTCTTCGTAAATATCTTTAAGAACTTCCCTATATTTAAGAAAAAAGGAGAATAAATAGTATGGATAAAAAAGCTTTAATCGAATTAGTAAAGAGCTTCGCTCGCTTTATCTGGTTCGGACTAATCGGTCTCGTAATTACGTTCCTCGGTACGTTAGTTACTAGCGGACAATTAAACGATATTAACGTCGTCTTTAACGGTATGACGATTAACTTATCGTTCCTAATCCTAGCGATTATTACCGGACTCGTTAAGCTTCTCGATAAGTACGTACACGAATCGAAAGCTATCGAGGCGAACGGAATCGCTCCTAGTTTTCTACAAAAGTAGTGTTATAGTAAAGTTGGTAGGCGACTACCACCTAAGACAAAAACGAAACGAAAAGACGGCTCTCGCAGAAGCCGTCTTTTCTTATTCCCTAAAACTAATCCCTTTCGGGTAGGTACGTTAGTACCTAATTTACCCACTAAGTAATCTTAACAGATACCAACTTTATTACCAGTATTTAGCCAGCCTCCGGTAGAACACCAACCGGTAGACTGCCATAGCTTATAAGCGTAGGCTACGTTATTATCCGCTATTACTAACTCCGCCGGACTCGGACGAGAGTATTTATTATTACCGGCTAGGTTAATCTGAAAGCAACCGTACGAATCGTCTCCGGTACTAGGGTTATAGTTATGGATCGACGGATTACGGCTCGACTCTTGGATCATTACCTTAATAGCTCGAGCGTGTTCGCTAGCCGGAAAGATACGTCGGATAGAAGCTTCGCAGTCTCCGCCTCCGGATATAGCCGAAGTAGGAGCGGTCGTATTATGACAGCTACCGTCTTCGTACATTACTTGTACGTTTAGATCGCACTTGTTCGGGTTCGCTTTAATCTTCTCCTCGAGGCTTAATTCGGCGAACGTAGGAGCTTTCGGAGGCTCTAACGGCTTCTCGTCCGTTTTAGCAATACTCGACGATCCTAGAGCCTCTACGGACGTAGAGTTAATACTCTCGGTTTTAGTAACTTCGTTAGTATTTATCTTATCGAGAGGTAGAACGGCGACGGAAAAGATCCCGATAAGAAGTAAAATTATATACTTCATAAGTAGCACTCGCTTATTATATCACTACTTCCGACGGCTAGTCTTAGCTAGCTTCTCGGCGGTATAGGCGGTCGTTAGTATATTTAGTACTCCGACTAATCCGATAGCTACTCCGAGAGCTAATACGATCTGGTCGCTCTGAGAGTGTAGTAAGTAGGTAGCGATACCTAGAGGTACTACGATTAGGATTACTCGTTTAGTCGTCTTAGCGACGAGCTTTACGTTAGCGACGAACTCGCTAGCGAGGAAGTTCTTTACGATTCCCTCGGCTTTTTCGGTTTGTTGTTCTTTTGACATTGGGCTGGTCTCCTTGTCTTGTTTTCGATAACTCCTCGTCCTAGCTAAGTTCCGTTTAGAGTGTCGGTTCGCAACCTGCTTTGCTATCGGCTTGGGCTAGGGGGAGGAGCTATCGAATTGTTAATTTTAGTTTTAGGTTATTTGTTTTCTTTTAACCTACTATGAGTCTATCACGTTAACGCTTGTTTGTCCAGTACTTTAGCTACTTTTAATTAAATAACCTCGGTCGGCGTTTATTATATAGGTAGGCTCTAGGTCGATTAGATCGCCTATAGTTAGGAACTTTAAGAGGATTATAGGAGGCATTACTCGCACTGCTTATAATTATTAGATCCCTTACAGTTATAGCCTCCGATAGCTTTAGGACAGTATCCGGCGTTATGACGCTTCCGGCGGTACTCCTCGTCGGGGAGGGGCTTAAAAAGGTTCGCTATCTTCTTCTTTAGGCTTAGTAGTAGGTTCATATTCGACCGCCTCCTTAGCGGTAATTATTATATCCATACGAGGATTCGCTTTATCGACGGCGACTCCGCTTCCGTCGTGGCTAGCGACGATAGTATAGTTATCGTCGCTTAGTACGTTTAGCTCGACGAGTACGTCTTGTATACCTTCGTAGAGAGCGGAGAGATCGACTTTACCGGTCGTATCCATATAGAAGCGACAAGCTAGGTTAATCGGATAGTCGATCTCGATACTCGGCTTCTGTAGGTTAATCTGCGGAATAGCTTTTTTATGCCACTCTTTATAAGCCTTAGTGTCTACCTTTTTAGGGTAATACTTACCGGTCTTAGTTCGAGCAAGTACTACCGCTTGATTGTTCTTCTTTACCCGAGGTACTCCGAGGATCGTTAGTCGGTACATTTATCGGCTCGCTTTCTTTTTTAGGTTCGCAGTAAGACCAATCGGCGTTACAAGTAATATCGGACGGAGGGTAACAGCCTTTATCTCCGGCGTTCTCGTAGAACGGACATTGTCCGTACGTACCGATATAGCTATCGGGATCTCCGGCTACTACCGGTTTATTAGTAAAGGGGATTCGCTCCGCCGTACCGTCCGCCGCACTTGCCGGCTGTACCGGATTAGGTACGGTTAGGATTATCGCTCCGTAAGCGATTAGCGGACTTACGACCGCTATCGCTAGGAGAGTTAGTTTACTTCTTTTCATTAGATTTTTTCGCTTTCTTCCGGATTCTCCGAAACTTATTTTCGCTTGGTAAGGCTTCGAACTTTAATTTAACTTTATCGAGGGAGCTTCTTAGCTTTCGGGCGACGACTTTTTTCTCCGCCTTTCGCTCCTGCCTCTTTTGCCGACTCCGTATTAAACTGGCCGTCGTGCTTAGGGTAGCTTTTACGCTTAGAGCGAAGCTTACGATAGTAATCAGGATCTTCTCGAGTAAGCTTTTCTTTAATTTTCTTACCGCCATTAGTTGTACCTCCCATTATCTTAGACTCCTCCGCCGACTCTTTTAGTCCGCCTACTTATTCTACCGCCTTTAGCTCCGGCGATACGAGCTAGCTCTCGGTTAGCGTAGAATCCGCCGGTCTTACCTTTTTTACCGCCGATAGCTCCGATACGAGGATAGAAGTCTTCGCCGTGTATTCGCTTGTTTGTCTCTGCGGCTTTCTTACCGCCTAATTTTGTTCCTGCCATTGTTTTAATCTCCTTTACTTGATTTTTTAATAGCCTTAAATATACAATCCCTGTAACCGTCGGAGGTCTCGGGAGTTCGGATCTTGGAATAGCATATCGCCTTTACCGATTAGCTCCTCCGCTCCGGACTCGTCGAGAATAATTCGAGAGTTAACTTCGGAGGTAGTAGCGAACGCTATCTTCGTCGGGATATTCGCCTTAATTAGACCGGTTACTACGTCCGCACTCGGACGCTGGGTAGCTAGTATAAGGTGGATACCGACGGCTCGGGCTTTCTGAGCGATTCGGATTATCGAGGTCTCGACGTCCGGTAGAGCTTCTTCTTTAAGCTCCTTAATTAGACCGGATACGTCTTTCTGAGTAATCTTCTTACCGGCTACGAGCTTCCTAAGAGCGACTCCGTTAATCCGTTCGGTAAACTCTTTAATATCGAGATCTACGTTAGCGGTCTTCTTAGCCGACATCATTAGATCGGCGAACTCGTCGATTAAAACGACGTAGCGAGGGAGCGGAGCGTTCTTAGCGTTATACTCCTCGAGGTTCTTTACTCCGGCTTTAGCTAGGATCTTATAGCGGTCTTCCATTAACTTAACGGCGTAGTCTACTACTTCGATAGCTCCGGCGTTCGTAGTAACGATAGGTCGGTCGAGGTGCTTTAACTTAGCGTAGCTAGCTAGCTCGACTTCTTTAGGGTCGACGAGGATTAGCTTTAGAGCGTCCGGCGAGTTCTGCTTCGTTAGAGCGGTTAGGATTACGTTTAGCATTACGGATTTACCGCTACCGGTAGCTCCGGCTATTAGTAAGTGAGGCATATCGGCGAGGTCTTTATAATGGACCTTACCGAATACGTCGATTCCGATAGGGATATTCGTCGTTCCTTTTTGGAAGTGGCTCTCTACGAGGTCGACTCGCTTCCGGTTCTTAGACGGTACTTCGATACCGACGAGGTTCGTTCCTCGAATCGGAGCTTCGATACGTACGCTCTCCGCTCCTAGAGCTAGAGCTATATCGTTACCGACTCGGGATATTTTAGACATCGGGATACCTCGGCTCGGTTTAAGCGTATACTTCGTAACGCTCGCTCCGACGTAGGTCTCGGACATCTCGACCGGCATAGCGAACTCTTGTAATTTAAAGCGGATCTTCTCCTCGTCCGATAAGTCCTTATTCTCGACTCGCTCGGTAGCGGAGGCGACGTAGTTCTTATCGACGAAAGTCTTTTGAGCTACCTTATGCTTAACGGCTACCGGAGCTTCCGTACCGATAATTCCGAGTCGGAAGCTATCGAACGAGTTTTGTCCGTTAAAGTAGTCGTTAGGGTTCGGTAGGTAGATAGAGGTCGGCGAGCTAATATACTTAGTCGTATCGTTATAGAGCTTATAGAACGTAGCGAAGTCGCCGTAAATCGTTCCCTCTTTAAAGTCGATAACGTAGTCCTGTATCTGCGGAGTATTATCTTTATTCTTAGAGATTTTAACCTCCCTAAAGATAACTCGAGCCGGAGCTTCGCCGAACTTAGCTAGTACGATATGGTAGTCGAACATAGCCTGTAAGAACTTACCGAAGTCTGTTACGCCGGAATCCGTATAGCCTCGGGTAAACTTCCAGTCGATAACTTCTATCTCGCCGAGTTTATTCTTAGAGATTAAGTCGATTTTAGCTTTCGCCGGTAAAGGTAGAGTATTACCGTCTACGGTCGTAATCTCGGTAGTAATCGAGTATTCGACTCCTAGTATCTCGTGATACTGCGGAAGCTCCTCGAAGAAGAATCTAGTAGCTTGTTCGAAGTCTTTAAGTATTTTCTCTTTCGAGCCGGTCTTACCGTAATCTATCTCGGTATGGCTTATAGAGTCGATATAGTCGTATCCGGCTTGGATCGCTTCCTGTTCGCTCTTACCGTTCCCGAAGTACGCCTCGGCTACCTTATGGCAAGCCGTACCGACGACACCGCTAGGGCTCATAGGATCGTCGTAAACTTTAAGGATATACTTCTTCTTAAAGTTTAACGGATTACTTAGTAACGCCGACATACTAGAGTAACTCCAGTAGTCTATTTGTGGTTCCATAGGGCTGGTCTCCTATTTAGTTTATTACTATCTTAGTTTATATCGTAAACGCTTACTTGTAAAGCTTATTTTTTATCGGCTTCTCGGCGAGCTTTAGATTCCTCGAACTTACGAGCGAGCTTCTCTTTAGTAGTCTCGACCGGCTCGGTAGCCTTAGCTTCTTCTTTAGGAGGATCTCCGGCGACCGGCTCGGCTTGCGGAGCTTCGGCTTCGGTAGGTTCTTTCGGAGTTTGATCTACGTCGTCGTCGGCGGTCTCTCCCTCGATTACGTTAGTCTTATCGGACTTACCTTTATCGGAAGCGTCGTCGTCCGTATCTACGATAGATTCCTTATCGTTATCGACGTAGTTATAGCCGTCGCCGTCTATAGAGGCTTGGTCGGCTCGTATAGCTTGCTGTAGGCTCGTAGATAACGCTCCATACTTAGAGATAAGGAGCTTTAGAACGGTCTTCTTGGCCATTACGTCGAACTGGTCTTTCCATAAGCCTGTACCGTATTTAGCGTAGTTCTTAGAGTACTTCTTAGCGTGGTACTGTAATTCGTCGACCGTCATATAAAGCTCTTTTTCGAAGCCGTTATTAAGACGGAAGTACCCGAGGTATCCGATTACCGGTTTAGCGTTACGTTCCTTATCGTCTTGTATAAAGTCGAACTCGACCTCGCCGGAGCGACGATCCGTACCTTTATATTCTCCCTCTCGAACGTCGGAGGAGTTAATTCTCTTAAACTGTCCGGATCGTTGGGCTAGTTGGATAAATCCTTTATAGCCTAGTTGGAACTGGGCGACGTTCTGCCAAGTCTCGACGGTTACTTCGTATTCGCTACCGTCGGATCGCTTACGGATCTCTTTAGTCTTAATCTTATTATTATAGGGGATTATATAAGCGAAGCCGAGATTAGGATCTATCGGTAGCTTCATACTTGCGGCGGTTATTGCCGCTTTAATTACGCTCTCTGGCGGACAGTCTTGTAATACGGAGTTAGTATTAACGACGCTTAGAAGCGACGTAGTAAAGTTACCGGCGTTATCTCCGCCGATACTCTCTCCGATTACTTGCTGTACCGCTCCGGAGCGAATATACGCTTGTAGGCTTACAGTTGGTTTATTAGTCATAAGGGCTGGTCTCCTTTTTTAATGATTACTTATTCTAAGTATATTCCGTAAACGGTTATTTGTAAAGCTAAAGTTTTACTTCCGTATCGTCTTCCCGAATCATACGGTTAGACTCTCGCCACGCCGTACCGGTCTTATCTCGGAAGAACTTATTATTCTTAGCTATCTTACGGCGAAGCTTTCGATTACCGGTTCGATAAGCTATTTGTTCTCTTTCTCTAGGAGTAAGCTCTCTCTCCGGTTCGTCGTCCGGTTTAGCTACTCGTATATCGGTTACTTTACCCATTTAATACCTCGATTATTTTTTAAAGATTATAGCTAGTAGTATAAGCCATAGGAGAAAAGCGATTACGAATACCATTACTCTAGCTCCTCCTCGGCGAATACGTTTAGAACGCCGTCGATAGTACGCCGGTAATACGGACGGTAGCGAATATCCTCTCGAATACCTTTATCGTTAATTCGTCCGTAGACCTGTACCGTATTACTCCGGAAGCTAGAGGTATCGTCGAGAGGAAGCTCGACCTCGATAGTCTCGTTAAGCCGGTAGATAGTTAGTTTAATCATTTAGCCAGCTTACCGCTTTAGGAGCGGACGGAATCTCTCCGCCTAGTTCGGTTTGATTAGGGTTACGAACGGCGTATCCGAGATAGCTATACCACTCCTCCTCGGAGATCTTTCGCTTACGTCGGACGTCCGGATCGGTAGGTAGGTACTTCTTCTCGTCGTTCTGTATCTTAGCTCGGATACGTTTTACGTTATCTTCCCGAGGTAGCTTATAGAGCGATTCGAGGAATATACCGGTCTTATCGCCTCTCGAAGTATTTAGAACGTGATCCGGATAGTATTTAATCCAGATCGCTATAGTTAGCTTAATATCGGAATTACGAGTCTCTTCGACGTCTTTTAGAACGGTCTCGACCATATCTCGAAGTTTAACTTTACTAGGCATTTATTTAGTCTCCTCCCCTCGATATTCCTCGGTAATAGTACGAGGATCTATCTTTAGTTTTTTAAGTATCGGTAATACGTCGACGACTAGATCGCTTCCGTTATAGGTCGCTTTAATCATATTATCGCCGGAACTAAAGTAGTCGGAGTCGTGAGCTTCTAGTAAGTCGCCGAGTTCTCCGATACGAGCCGGATAGATAAAGGCTAGTAATTCGTGTAGCGGTAGCGACGGAATATACGTACAGCGATATTCGTCGACTTGGTTTTTAAGCCAGCGAGCGATACGCTCGATCTCCTCGGCTTCGTATTCTTCTTTAAGAGTAGTCATTATTCCGTAGCCTCCCAGCTCATTAGTAAAATATCGTCGAAGAATCCGAAAATTATCGAGATTAGTATTAGGATTATTAGTACCCAGCCGGCGATAGCTAGGACGTTTATCGTCGTCGATAGTATCCGCTTCCAGAGAGGACGACGGTAGCCGTTATATAGACTATACATAGCAAGCCTCGGCTTCGGCGTCGACCATATTATCGACGTAGGCTTCGACGATAGCGTCTACTTCGTACTGTTCTAATTGTTCGTTACGACAGTCGCCGCAGTAAACGCTATAACTTGGTCCAGGCTCGGTAATACCGTCTCCGCCTACGTCGTACTCGACTTCGGCTAGTTCGTGATCGCACTTAAAGCGAGTATCTCCCTCGATTAGAGTAAAGGAGCTTACCTCGATCTCTTTTATACGTATATTTATTTTATCCACCGGAGCCACCTTATACCTTTTCTTCGATTAAGATGTTACCGACGAGAACGTCGTAGCTACTAGGAGCGACGAGCGGATTAGGAAGTAGTCCGAGGTTCTTACCGTCCTCGTTAACGTAGACCGTACCGGTCGTCTTAATACCGAAGTCTTCCGGTCGAGGTAGGACTTGTATAAAGCCTCCGACGTTAAACTGTAGGGAGTCGAGCGAGAGCTTCTCGGTCTTATATTCCTCTATAGAGCCGTCGGCTTTTAATATTTTGTACTTATACATAGGGCTGGTCTCCTATTAGTTGTTTGTACCTCTAGTATACTACGTTAACGCTTAATTAGTAAAGGACATTATCGCTTAATTGTAATTATAGGGGGTAATAGATTATATTTATTCTGTAGGTAAGAGGCGATTCTATCTCGATAGAGGCGGTTCTGCCGTCCGGCTGGTCTCCGGTCGTCTCCCCTACACTAAGGAAGATATGGAAGATCTAAAAATAGTAGATACCGAGAACGTAGTTTATATCGACGAATACCCCGAACTAGCTAAAAGGGTATGGTTACGACGTTTAGCTCGAGATAGGTCTTTAGGACGTATAGCGAGCCGAGAGTCGGAGCTTAACTTAATTATCTTCCCGACCCCCGATACGCCGGACGGTGCGGCTTAATAGCTATTTACAAGCGGTATTATCCCACGCTATACTAAGCCTTACCTACGTAAATAATCTCTTTATAAGAGAGGGTAGTAGGAAACATTTACGAACAATTCGAAGATATGAAAAAAGGACTCGCTAAAGTCCTAGATTCGTTGGAGGGTATGAAACATTTACTCTTTAATTTTATCCCGAGGAACTTCGTAAGTCAACCCCTAGTAGAACAGAGGTAGACAGGACGCTAGTTAGGCGGACGACCGGAAGCCTCGGAGAGTAACGACTCCTAACTCGCCGGTAAAAGTAAGGTTACTAGGCTTACGAACTAATTAACTCGGCTGGATCGGCTGTAAATAGATCCCTTTATACGATAGTAACGTCGTACCTTAAAAAATATAGAGATTAGTACGGTTCGAATCTATAGTAAGCTTAATAGCTGTCTAGGTTCTAACCGCTCTAGTCTTTATAATAAATTACTCTTTTTGTCTATAGTTACTAAGTAGAATAAGGAATACTCTAAATCTAAGATAAAGCTTGATATTAGAATAAGACCCTATACTATCGGTAAAGTTGTAGTTCCGACGAGTCGTTAATACCCTCCCAGCGTTAGCTAGCCGAAAAAAGGGTTTATTTTACGTTCTTAAAAATATGCTATCATTGTTCTATGACTAAGGAGACCAGTCTATGACTAAGATTAAGTTCGTAAGAGATAACGGAGTAACACTCGCTCCGGTTAAAGATCTCTACCTCTATAAAGATAATCCTCGAGACGTAGAGGCTAAAGACTTCGAACGATTACTCGAACAGATTAAGCTAGGCGAACACTCGACTATGCTAGTTACTACCGAGGGAGAAGTTCTCGGCGGTAATACTCGTCTTCGAGCTTATCAGAAGATCGGTAAAGAGTTCGCTAAGGTCGTTGTCGTAGAGATCGTCGAAGCTGGAGATAGCGTCCATATCGTAGTAGACGGTAAGAAGTCGGAGCGTACGTTCGAGACCGCTAATCAGGCTAAGATCGAGCTAGCCTTATCTCATAACGACTCTATCGGTACTAATAACGAGTTAAAGCTCGCCGAGTTAATGACTCTAAATAAAGTTAATACCGAGGTCTATTCCGTAGCGACTAAGATTACGCCGGTATCCGATATAGTTAACCGCCTTTCGCCGTCCGAAGACGAAGACGCCTCGAAAGAATTAAACGCCGACGACTACTTAAACGAAGATAAAGACTGTATAAACTGTCCTCGTTGCGAGTTCGAAATACCTATAAGCGAGGCTCTAATCGAGAGAGTCCGAGAAATTATAAACGACCGTGAGGGTAATTAGCTTATTCTCCGGTATCGGCGGTAGCTCCGAGGGATACTTAGCCGCAGGAGCGGACGTCCTAGCGTCGGTAGAGTTCCTCGACTACCAAGCTAAGGTATATCGAGATAATCACCCCGAGACGAGGCTCTACGAGGAGGATATTCGAAAGCTCGATCCTCTCGAAATTATTAAAGACCTCGGCTTAAAGGTAGGCGAACTCGACGTCCTCGACGGCTCTCCGCCTTGCTCTAGCTTCTCGGTATCCGGTAAAGGCTCTAAAGGCTGGGGTAAGGCTAAGAGCTACGGTAATAAGACGCAAGTTACGGACGATCTATTCTTCGAGTATATCCGCTTCGTCGACGCTATCCGTCCTAAGTTCTTCGTCGCCGAAAACGTAAAAGGCTTAATCCTCGGTAATAATAAAGCCTACCTAAGCTATATCTTAAAGAGCTTCCCGAAAGAATATAAGATCCGGATCTTCCTACTAAACTCTAAAGACTTCGGAGTACCGCAGAGTCGGAATAGGGTCTTTATTATCGGAGGACGTAAGGATATAGTCGGCGATAACTTCGACCTCGTACTTAAACGCCGGTCTCCGATTACCGCCGGACGAGCTTTAGACGGTATTGTCGCTACGCCGGAGGAGCTAGCCGAAGCCGATATTAAGAAGTATTCGATCTACCCTAAACTTAAAGATCTCGCTATGGGAGAATCCGCTTTTAATCTCGTTAAGGCGAATCCGTACCGTCCGAGTCCTACAATAACCGCTACTATCGGCGGTAAGGGATCTAACGCTCTACATCATTGGGATAATAGACGCTTTACCGTCCGAGAGTTAAAGAGACTACAAGGTCTCCGAGACGACTTTACTTTCGAATCCGTCGACTCTAATCGAGCGAGGGAGGGGATCGGTAGAGCGGTAACTCCGCCGGTAACGGAAGCTATAGCTAATTCTATAAAGGAGATATTAGAAAATGAGTAAGCCAGAAAACGAGCCAGTACACGAAGCGAGCTACGATCTTACGAAGAAGTTTAGCTTCGATTCTATCGAGGGATTCGACGACCATATTAGCCTACATATCCGAGACTACGACCGGCTAGGAGCTACGGTACTCGCTCTCTCCGATTACTTTATTATCGGCGGTAAGCGAGTCTACGATATAGGCTGTTCTACCGGTAAGCTAATCTCCGCTCTCGATACTAAGTACGCCGACCGTAAAGCCGAATACGTCGGTATAGACGTTAATCATAACTTCGCCAAGGACTTCGTAGATACTCCGACGGTAAAGTTTAATAAAGCGGACGTAACGCAAGGCTACGTATTCTCCGAGGCGAGCTTAATCCTATCGCTATTTACGCTACAGTTTATCGACCCTAAAGACCGGCTACGAGTACTCGACTCTATTAGCGATTCTCTCGATACCGGATACGGATTTATCCTAGCCGAAAAAGTTTATCCGGACTCGGCGAACGCCTTTAGGATTCTCGAGGGAGGGTCTACGGATCATAAGTTAGCTCATACTACCGAAGCCGAAGTCGTTAAAAAAGAGCGAGATATTCGGGATATAATGCGACCTTTCGAAGAAGAACTACTCGTCGGCGAGCTTAATAAACGATTCCGCTCGACTACGACGATCTGGTCTTGCTTTAACTTTCGGGCTTATATGTGTATAAAATAGGGGATAAGGTGGATAAATGACTACAGACCAGAAAAACAAACGTAAATATCGTAAGCCTCCGACCGGCTATAAGCTAGGCGACGCTATGCCGGAGTCTCTCCGAGCTATCGGCTTACAATACCGAGAGAGCCTTAATCGTGATAGAATTAGAAAGTCAATAAATAAAGGAGACCAGCATTATGGCAAAAGAACAAACAACCCCTAAAGAAACTCTAGCTCCCGACGAGCCGGTAAAGGTAGAGGAAGCTCCGAAGAAGCCTCAAGCCGTTATTAAAGTCGTCGCTATTAAAGTAGACGAAGAATACACCGAGCCGGAGGGCTGGGTTCTTAAAGAGATCCACTCCGTCGACGTAGAAAGCGGTAAGTTCTTCGGCGTACTCGTTAAGGTACTCGACTATCCTACAGCCGGCGTCCGCTCTAGTAAGCCAGTTAATCTAAAAGGGTAACTATGTTAAAGGACTACTCGACCGGTAGCCTAATATCTATCGCTATGATCGTTTTCTTTTTAAACGTACCTATAGCGTGGATCTTTTACTTCGCCGGTTTATACCTCGTCTCTATGACGGTAGTAAGTATCGGTACGTTCGTCGTATTCGCTATCTTCTACGAATTAGAGAGCCGAGACCGTAGTATCTAAATAGTAGTACAATAAAAGTATGGTAAAGACTACTCCTAAGAAGACTCCGAAAAAAGCACCTGTTAAAAAGGGGTCTTCTAAGAGTGGTCCTAAGAATATAGATTGGTACGAGGCTCGTAAAGATTATCTAGGGGATAGTACTTTAAGCTTCGAAGATATAGCTAAAAAGTACGGTACGTCTAAGACCGCCGTAGGTAATAGAGCTAAAGCCGAAGACTGGACGAATCTTCGACAAGACTTGTACGAACGAGCGTTTACTAAGTTTACCGAGAAGCTCCTCGACGAAAAGAGTTCGGCTAATAACCGACACCTTACCCACTGGCAGAACTTACAGGCGTTAGCGAATAACTCTATCGTCGATCTAGCCGAACGTAACTACGAGCGTAATAAAGCCGGACACCTAATCTTAATCGACGGTAAGCCGATACCTAAGCCTCTTAATACGTTCGTTTTAGAGAAGTTAGCGAAAACATTAAAGATAGCTATAGACGGCGAAAGAGTAGTCCTCGGTCTACCTACGAGCGTCTCGGCTATTACCGACCCGACCGGCGGTAGCGTATGGAGTGGGTTCTCCGATATGGTAAAGGCGGCAGAAAAGGTATTATCAGAAAATGGACAGGAATCAAGCGGAGGCAATACGTAAGCTACGTAAAGCGTCTAAAATATCCCCTCCCTTTTTTAACGAGTGGATACTAGGCGGTAGCTTTTGGTCTAAACAAGAGGAGATTATTCTTTCGGTTCGAGATAACCGTTATACGACCGTTCGAGCTTGCCACGACGTAGGTAAGACGTATATCGCCGCACGTACCGCCTTATGGTTCTTATACTCGCACCCTCAAAGTATCGTCGTCTCTACCGCTCCTACAATGCGACAGGTCGAGAACTTATTATGGAGAGAGCTACGTTCGGCTCACGAAGCTAGCCGACAGCCTCTAGGCGGAGAGCCTTTAAAGACCCGACTCGATATAGCTCCGGACTGGTACGCTATCGGGGCGTCTAGCGGAGATCCGGATAAGCTACAGGGATTCCACGCCTCGAGCGGAGATATTCTTATAATTGTCGACGAAGCCGCAGGAGTTCAAGAGCCAGCGTTCGAAGCTATCGAGGGTATGATGACTTCCGAGTCCGCTCGTATGCTAATGATTGGTAACCCGACCTCCGACTCCGGATCGTTCCGAGAATCACATCATAGCTGGACTCACGCTAATAAAATCCATATCTCGGTATTCGATACGCCGAACTTCGTTAATAACGGTATAAAGGATATTACGGATCTCCGAGAAGCTAACCTCGATAAGATAGAGATTATAAATCCGTACCTCGTCGCTCCTCGCTGGGCTCAAGAGAAAATAGATACTTGGGGAGCAGATTCGCCTATGTTCCAAGCTCGTGTACTCGGTAACTTCCCGAGTCAGTCGGTTAATACGGTTATTCCGCTTAACTACGTAGAGCTAGCCTACGAGAAAGAACACCGAGAGAAGCTCGAGGCTAAAGGTGGTCCGTTACGTATCGGCGTCGACCCTGCTCGCTTCGGTAACGACGAGACCGTTATTACGCCTCGCTACGGCGGTTTTATTCCCGAACAGATGATTAGCTTTAAAGAGGATACGCAAGCTACCGCCGGACGAGTTAAGCAGTTTAACCGTCCTCGACCGGTCTTTATCGGTATCGACGTAGACGGACTCGGAGGCGGTGTATACGATAAGTTAAACGACGATAAGATCGACGGTATCGCCGAGATTTATAACAACGGCAAAGCCTTACCGGACGCTACCGGACTTACGTTCGCTAACCTCGCTAGTCAATTATGGTGGAGAGCTAGAGAATTATTTATCGCCGGAGAGCTAGCTATACCGAAAGATGATAAACTGATAATGCAACTATCTACGAGACGCTATAAGTTTACCGGACGAGGTTTAACCGTCGAATCGAAAGACGATTGGAAAGCTCGTTATAAGGGTAAATCTCCCGACCGAGCGGACTCGCTTATTTACTCACTAGCAGATATACTTAGCACAGAAAGAGAGGCTAAGGCTAGTACCGGACGAGACACTTCTTCGAAAATACGAGAGCGTATGAGAGAATAAAAATAAGGAATATACTATAGATATGAAAATAGGACCAGTAAATATCAACCTCGCAAAGCCTACGCCTCCGAAGACCGGAATCGAAGTAGGTACTTCTACCGTCGGTAACTTACCTAGTCTCCTACAAGGGGAGTTTATCGACGTTAGTAAAATTAAAGTCGCCGACTTTAAGAAAATGCTCGATAACGACGGTACGGTACAAGCTCTCTATAACACTATAGTAATGCCTATTCTCGGTAGTAACTGGTCTATCGAAAGCGACGAAGATACTCCGGACGGTAATACGCAGTCCGAGAAAGTCGAGGCTTGGCTTCGTACTCCGCCACATAAAGGCGGTATGTCTACTCCGTTCGACCTCGTAGTCGCTCAAATGCTACGAGCCGTAGTAGAGGGATACGCCGGATTCGAGAAAGTCCTCGAGATTAAGGACGGTTATATCGTCTTCCGTAAAATCGCTTGGCGAGATCCTACGACTATCGCTATCTTAGCCGACCCTCGGGGCGGTTTTAACGGCTTTAAACAACGAGCCTTTATCGGCGATAAGTACGAAGAAGTACCTATTCCTCTCGAACGAGCCTACCTTTATACCTACGGTAAAGAGTTCCATAACTTAAAAGGTCGCTCCGCTTTTACTGCGGCGTATTCTAGCTACGATAAGAAGCGTCGTCTCTACTACCTATCCGAGCAACAGGCTCAAAGCGACGCTCTAAAGATTAAAGTCGTTACCGGTAAAGAGAAAGCTAATCAGGACGAGCTAGACGCTACCGTAGAAGCGGTCGACGAACTAGGCTTTAAAGCTACCGTCGGTCTACCTCACGGTTATAGCCTTACCGCTCTAAATAACGCTACGGCTATGGATCTCCTACCGTTAATCGAACATCATAACGCCGAAATGGCTCGAAGCGTCCTCGCTATGTTTATACTTCTCGGTACTGGTTCTAAGACCGGTAGCTATAGCCTTAGCCAAGATCAAAGCGACTTCTTTATTCAGGCTTTAATGTCTATCCGAAAGAGCCTCGAGAATCATATTACGAGCTACCTTATTAGCGATCTCTACTCTTATAACTTCGAGAAGCCGGTCTACGGTACGTTTAAGTTCGAAGATATTACCGATTCTACTATCGACCTATTAAAGCAAGTCTTTATTAAGCTAACCGAGAAAGACCGTCTACCGCAAGAAGTAATCGACGGCGTAGTACAGCGAGTCGCCGATAAGCTCGATATAGATCTCGATAATCTCGATAAGGCTACTACCGGTAAAGATACGGAAGTAACCGACGAAGAAGAAGCTAACTCGGACGCTATCGTCGAGAACTCAAAAAAAAAAGAAAGTACGTCGCTAAGTACGGACGGCTGGCGTAGAGACCTTACTCCGGCGGAATCTCGGGTTAATTTTACCGGTATCGAGAAGAAACTTAATAGCCTCGAGAGCGAGTTCGAACGTACGGCTCGACCTATCTACGACGAGATCGTTAATAAGGCTCTCGTAAAGATTAACGATTACCTCGATAACGGTAAGTACGAATCTATTACCGAGAAAAATATCTTCGACGAGAATCTCCGTAATCAGTACGTACGAGCTATTAAAGAGTCCGGTCTCGAAGCCTACGTCTACGGTAAGAACGGAGCGAGCGACGAGCTAGGTAAGAAAGCTCCGGCTACTCCGTCCGACTCTAAGAACTTCTTTAGGGATAATGCTAAGAGCGTAGCCGATAAGCAATTCGCCGACCTACTCTTTAAGGTTAATTCGAAAGTAGCCGAGGGGCGTCGTAAGGATCAACTCGATACGAGCCTCGCTATCGGAGAGATTATCGCCGCAGTTAGCGGAATCTTTAGCGACTTCTATTCTAGCGTTATCGGTCTAACCGCTTCCGCCGTCGTCGCTATGGGCGTTAATAAGGGGCGTAAAGACGTCTTCGAGAAGTATTCCGAGGACGTATACGCTTACCAGTACTCGGCGATCCTAGACGATAAGACCTGTAATATCTGCGACGACCTCGACGGTAAAGTCCTAGACGAAGCCGAATATAAGCGAACTCTATTCGATCCGCCTATACATCATCATTGTCGCTGTATCTGGGTAGCGATACTCGTAGACGAACTAGAGCCTCCGGCTATTACCGGCTTCCCTGTCGCTCCTGGGGGCGTTACCGAGCCTAGCCTCGCTACTAAAAACGGTAAAGACTCTCTCGTAGAAAAACTAAGTCGTAAAGTCGACTTCTATAAGAACGCTCTAGTCGACGATATTCTCGACGAGGAGTTTAAAGAAGATGAGTAGTAACGACGAAGAACTATCTCTAGCGAAAGACGTCGCTCGAAAGGCTAAGGAGCTATCTAAAGAACGAGAAGCTAAGTTACTCGCTACGGTACGAGCGGAGTTCTATAGCCAGTTCGCCGAAGTCCTTAAATCCGGTATCGTCGAAGCCTCTACTTGGCACGTAGGCGAGGGCGTACCGGCTCTCTCGGTAGGTAAAGCGAGCGACTTCTTCCTCGACGCTACTACCGGCGATATTTTCTTTAATAACGGCGGTATCTGGGGTCAAGTCCTTAATATAAAAGGTCGAGACGGTAAGGACGGCGAAGACGGTAGAGACGGTCTCCGAGGGATCGTAGGTCTTAGCGGTAAAGACGGTAAGGACGGACGTAACGGAATCGACGGTAAAAACGGTCGTAACGGACGAGACGGCTTCGACGGAGCTAAGGGTAAAGACGGCAAGAACGGTAAAGACGGATCTTCTACTCGTTGGTTCTCTAAACGAGGTAAGCCGCAGTATAACGTCGGTACTCTAAACGACTTCTATATCGACTCTAGTAACGGTAATTACTACGAAAAAGTCGACTCTATGAACTGGGAGCTTCGAGGTTCTTTACGTGGTCCGACTGGTCCTACCGGTTTTAGCGGAGGCGGATCTTCCGAGGGCGGTAGCGGAGAAGCCGGAGCGGACGGTAGAGAGATCGAGCTACAGTCTAACGCTACGCATTTACAGTGGAGATACGTCGGGGCGGTCTCTTGGACTAACCTCGTAGCTTTATCCGAGATTACCGGACCAGCCGGTACTAATGGTACGAACGGAACTAACGGCTCGCAAGGTATTCAAGGCGAGCAGGGAGAACAAGGCGAGACCGGTCAAGCCGGAGCGGACGCAGATTATAATAAAGTAATAGCCTTAGCTACGGTACTATAAAGGGAGATTATGAAAAAACTTATTACAAACTATACTTTCGATAAGACGGCTAAGACGATTACTTTTAGCGACTACGCTTCTATTAGCCTAGAGCAAGTCCTCGTTATTACGAACGTAACCGACGGAATTATAATTTATAACTTCTGCGAGCCTACCCTCGGCGGTTCGGTAGCGACTAACGTACTTACCCTCGACTACGATACCTCCGCTATGGATAACGCCGACGATCTACAGATATGGGTAGACGTAGAGCTATTAGCTAGCGAAGTTCCCGACAGCGATCACGAAGCCGTAGTAGTTACTCCTCGACCGCAAAACGTACGCCGTATTAGCTTCGCTAAAGCGATCTCTAATAACGTCGATACCGAGTGGGGCGGACTTATCGGATCTATCGCTACCGGACAGGGCGTAAATCAGACCGGCGGTAACTTAGTACTTACTTCCGGTACGACCGCTCGAGCCGAGACTATTATCCGTTCTAACGAGTCCTTTAAGGGAGGCGTCCGACTTCGAGCGAGAAGTACTCTATCGCAACGTATAGCGAATAATAACTTCTTCGTCGAACTCGTAGACGTAATCGGAGACGGACTAGCTTATACGATTAGTTCGGCTACGGCTATCGTCGTAACAATGCCGGCAGGACACGGATTTACGTCGGCTAACGTCGGTCAGTCTATGTATTTAGGCGGATTCGTCGGTACTGGTACGTTCCTTAGCGGACGATACGCAATCGCTTCGGTATCTGGAGATAACGTAACCTTTACCGTCGCCGGATTCGCCGTCGGTTCGGGTACGGTATCCGCTTTCGGCTGGAATTACTACCACCTCCTATACGACGCTACGACAGCTACGCAAGCTAAGTTCGATACGCAACGTCGAGGATACGCTACCGGAGATACGACCGCTACGATAAGTACGACCGCCTCTCCTGGTCATTTAGCTATTATTACCGGTAACGATCTTACGGCTATCTTTAGCGATCAGTTAGTAGCGAGTTCGGCTACGGTTCGTTCTACTATAAGGGCTTCTCGAGACGAGAACGTACCGGACGACGTAGAGCTTAAAGTTCAAATCCGTATGGCTAACGGCTCTACCGCTCCGGCTACTACGACTACGTGGACTATCGGATACGTCTCGGTAAGTAATTACTCGGCTATAGATACGGTCGTACAAGATACCCGACAGACTACGAACTCTCCTATACCGGTCGATATTCTTCGAGCCGTTACTCTAGCGGTAAGCGGATCTCTTACCTCCGCCGGTACGACGACGGCTACTCCGGCTAACGGAACTACCTATAACCTCGTAACTGCCGCTTCTAATAACCTTAGA
>Ga0207952_1000429_pt1 | contig 35125 bp, 15 predicted proteins | sample SubbioR12Aug_8Ca_FD_184831 | JGI IMG/M metagenome (GOLD analysis project Ga0207952, IMG submission 184831) | Serpentinite rock and fluid subsurface biosphere microbial communities from McLaughlin Reserve, California, USA - CR12Aug_8Ca (SPAdes) | ecosystem: Environmental > Terrestrial > Deep... | reverse complement strand
GTGAGGACATCCCCGCAGAGCGTGAGGACATCCCCGCAGAGCGTGAGGACATCCCCGCAAAGCGTGAGGACATCCCCGCAGAGCGTGAGGGCATCCCCGCAAAGCGTGAGGACATCCCCGCAAAGCGTGAGGACATCCCCGCAGTGTGTGGGAACATCCCCGCAGTGTGTGGGAACATCCCCGCAGTGTGTGAGGGCATCCCCGCAAAGCGTGAGGAGAACACCCCAAAGCGTGAAAAAGTGCGAAAAAACAGAAAACCCACCCGCAGTTACGCGAGTGGGTTTTCTGAAACAGCGTTGGGGAGGAATACTACTTCATCAGCACCATTTTCTTTACAAGAGAAGTTGTGGTGTTATTTTCAATTGAGGTTGAGGTCAACCGATAGAAATACACACCACTCGTCAACTTACTTGCATCAAATTGTATTTCGTGTTCGCCTTCATCCATCGCTTCGTTATTTAACAGCGTCGCAACTTCCTGTCCCAGAATGTTGTAAATCTTCAACGACACCAACCCCTCCGAAAGGAGTCCTTCGGACAAATCTCCAACCTCAAACCGTATCGTCGTCATCGGATTGAACGGATTGGGATAATTCTGCGATAATGTGAAACCATCGGGCATTGCATTTTCTTCGGAAGAACTCCACACCCATTGCTGGGATGGTTTGTTTGAGCGCCGGAGGAAATTGACTTCCTGCAGTTCCACAATGCCTTTCAAAACCAGTGGCGATGGGGGAAGATTGTAATCCTCGGTGCTGTCATCAATCTCATCGTAGAAGCCTTCGTTAATCAATTTCAGTAAATCACGAATTTGCCGCGCTACACTGGTATCGGTAAGCAGCGGGTACCGTTTGAAGTACGTCATAGCAGAATCGAGGCGTGTTACCATTTCCCCGATTTTCATTTCGTGAAACGGACTTGAGGGCATATTCACTTCCAAGTCGGCAAAGTTCGGCGGCAATGTTCCCTTCGTGCTTCCGATAACATTCAATTTCAGCACCGCGAGTTCTGCCGCGAGAGAATTTTTATATTTCTTCGAATCGGCTTTGAGTCCCTTGCTTAACTTCTTCGTTTTCTTTCCGTCAACACGAAGCGAATCGGCGGGATAGGATGGTCCCGTATGCTCGAACGTAAAGAATTTTGCTAAATCTTTTCCTTTCCCCCACGTTAACCACGCATAGACTTTTGCACTATCTTTGTTTGTGGTTTGCGCTCTTCCAACAACCAATCCGCTATTTTTTGCAACAATGGTATCGCGAACGTTGGCAATGGGAACAAGCGGCAGTGGCAATCCTTTCTTGGCTTTCATTTTAATTGACTTTGCGGAAAGCGCAGTTTCCACTTTCAGTGTGCGAAACTTTCCCACATCCGGCGTTACGACAAATGTTACCGAATCGAAATCCCCCTCTGCCATCAATCGGGAAACACTATGCGCGGTATCATTCGTGGAGACGGTGTTCACAAAACGCTGAATGACATTCCAGTTTACTGTGTCAGCGATATTGGCAATCATTGTTCCTTCGCCCAGATCGTCGGCAAAAAGTGATATGGTATTTGCAGACGTTGCAAGATTTGCCGGGGCTACACTTCCACGATACACTCTGACGTTCCATTGTTTTGCAACACGGTCGGTTGTGGTGTTAGGATTACCATCCGAATCGTGAAGAACGTTTACTTTTAACGCTGTTGCGGTTTTCAGAATTCCGAGTTGAGGTTCAGGAATTCCCTTTAGCAACAAAGGATTATAATTCAAGGAGACTGTTGCTGTGGGAGTTGATACAGGCACGCCGTTTGCAGATTTTTCAATTCCTGCATCCTCTGTGGTTATATCGTAAATCGGTCCGCCTGTCGAATCACCTAATTTGTGTCCCACTTGCCCGAACACCCATTTTGAATATGTTTTGATATTCGTGGTTCGGACAAAGTTATTCACTGTATCAACTGTTCCGCCTTTAAATGCAAGATAGAGCGTTGTATCTACCCGCGATTCCGTTGGAAACTTTATCATTGTCAGCGAGGAAGGATACGTTCCGTCGTTCGCAAAGTTTACTGCGGTATTGACGGAATGAAAACGGTATTTCCCCGTTTGTCCTTGCTGTAAACGGCGGCGTAATGTTCCGTTGTTGATATTGCCATTTCCTGCAATAGCGGCAGTGTCAGTGTTATTGATAAGCAAGGTGTCGGTAGAGGCAGCCAGCATTTGATTACTGTTTGTCTTTTCGGGAGCATCGAGACCAATCGTGAGATTTGCATTGAGCGTTAACACCCCTTGAACGACCAATGTGCCATTGGTGAATGTGCTGTCACCGTTCACGACAAGATTATTAAAATAGACTCTTCCACCGGCATCGAGCGGTACGTTGTTTCCATGAACTTTCCCTCCTCCTCCAATATTTCTTCCGATAATTATTCTTCGATTGCCATTAAGTTGAATCGTTGAATTTCCCGGCTCGAAATTACCGCCGACTTCAAAATTTCCATCGAGAATAATTACAGCATCGGATGTAGAATCGAATTCAAAATTTCCTTCGATGAGGAAATTGCCGAGAATGTTGAATGTTCCGCCTCCCACAATGATAAGAACTGAAGAGTCGGGAATCCATAACGAACCGATAGTATTTCTGTTGTTGGGTAAACTATCGAGATTAAGTATGATACGTACATTATTCGGCAACCGGATCGTATCATTCTCCCCAGGTAAACTTCCGCCGCCCCAAATTAAACTATCATTCCAATAAATAGTCGTGTCGGGAGGCGGTGTAACAACAATAACTCCGGTCCGGGTATTTCCGAAATAGAATCCGGTGGTATCTAAACCTCCGATGATGGAAACGGAATATGTTTTTGACGCAGGATAAGTTTGCACCCACCCGCCGTTATTTTTTTCACTCACGGTATATGTTGAGGGATATAACTCGGAGAAAATGTAATAACCGGAACTATCAGTAACCGTCGAGTCAAAGAGTTCACCGTCCGTAACAAAGATTTTCCAACCCGATATTCCGACTTCATCATCATCATAGAGGTGATTACTATTCGCATCATGGAATTTCATTCCACTGATAGAACCGGTTACCGGTTCAGGTGTTGCCATTACATCCCCTGAATAATCACTCTCATTTTCTCCGCCGTCAACAGCGGTAATACGATACGCATACGTCGTATAATTCGATACATCATTATCTACATAGCGAAGCGTTGAACCGTTCACTGCGGCTACCCACGTCGTTGCCGAGGGCTGGAAATCGCGATAGATATTGTATTCAACTACATCGGATTCCGGGTTTTGATTCCACGAGAGAGTTACTCTGTTATTCGAAATGGAAGAGACAAGTCCTGTCGGTGCAGAGGGCGTCATTGCATCGGAAGGAACGATTGTAACTCCTCCAAGGAACAAGCCATCATTTGCATTGGGTGTTGCATCATACGCGGTTTCGGAAATATCTTCATCGAAATGATAGAGCGCAAGTAATCCGTCTTCATCGCCGCGTAATGGTCGAACGCCATCCTCCATCACTTCTTCGGGTGTTCGGGCGGTATTCCAAATACTCACCTCGTCTAATAAACCGTAGTAATTTCCGCAGGCGCTTTTTCCAATTTGCAGTGTTGCATCGGTATTTATATCAAGAATATTTATCTCGGTTGTTGAAATATCCTCTACTCCATCAACATAAATTGATAATACACTGTCACGACGAGTAACCGCGATGTGGTGCCATTTACTGTCGTTTACGATTGTGTTCCCCGTAATTGATTGGGTTAACCCTTGCTGGGGATTTATCATCTCCAACACCATTACACTACTGTTATTGGTATAAATATTCCATAAAAAATCGAAGTCGCAGACCGCCCGTTTTCCCATAATATAATTATTGCCTTCAGTTCCACCAGAGTTCATCCAAAATTCTACTGTAAAATCTCCAGAGCCAAAGTTTCCGGTAGAGGCATTTACGTTGATGTAACTATTATCGCCATCCAAACTTATCGCATTTCCCTGTTCGATAACGGGCACAGCAACATCTTCATTCGAATAACCGCTTTCATTCCCGCCGCTATCTACAGCAGTAACACGAAAATAGTACATCGTTTCATTCGATAAACCGGTGATGGTTATCGAGGTATCATTTTGGTCTCCGGGGGAGGTGCTTATTTTCAAATCGGTAGGAGATGGCTCGCCGCCGTAATAGATATTATACTTTAGAAAATCCGTGTCTGTTGAAGTTTTCTCTTCAGCAATTTGTCCTCCACGATTCCATACTAATGTGACCTCCTCATTTCCTGCAAGAGCGTATAATTTTTGTGGGGTGGGAGGAGGCGGATTATTTCTCAACAAATTTACGTCACTAAAATCTGAACGGGTGCCGGCAATATCAAGGTCGCCATCATTATCTATATCGGCGACAGCAATATCACGGAGGGAAGAACTGGATGTTGACGCAGAACTGAGAACCGAAAAACTTCCCGAACCGTTATTTTTCAGAATGGTAATTAGCCCAGAAGAATAATTTCCAACGACAAGATCAACCGAAGCATCGCCATTGATTAAACCTGTAGCAAGCGAATATCCGCCGCCGTTGGAGGAAAATGGAGTAGCAGTAAATGTTCCGCTTCCGTTATTTTTAAGAACATAAACATTGCTATCCGTACCAACAACTAAGTCCAAATCGCTATCGGTATCAACATTTGCGGAAATAATTGCGCCGGGTCCGTTGAGCACCGTTGTTGTAGAAAATCTTTCATAACCGGTTCCATTATTTTTTAAAAGAACGACCGTGTTTGAATCCTGCAGGGTAACGGCGATATCTATATCGCCGTCGGCATCAAAATCCCCGTGCGCTATTCCTCGTAAATTCGAATTTGAAAACTGGGAAGCACTTTGGACGAATGCGCCGGTTCCACTATTATTGATAAGGGTGGTGAGGCGTGTATTGTTTTCATCAATCAGCGCTATATCAACATCGCCATCGCCATCAAAATCGGCAGCGGATAAACTGCTTGGGGTATTTCCTACACTCACGGTAACCGGCACAGCATATCCTCCCGTGCCGGAACTCTTAATAATAGAAAGCGAACTTGCACTGCCATTGGCAACAATAAAATCAAATCCTCCATTATTATCAATATCTGCCTGAATATGTGCGACCGGATTTACGGCCGAAATGGTAACATCGTTGAAACTAAAATTACCGACACCATCATTGGTATAAAGATAAAGGTCATTGGAATTTGTATTTGCCACCGAAAAATCAGCGTCGCCATCGTTATCATAATCCCCGAAGTGGATTGAGGAAGGGGAATTACCGACAGAGTAATTATTTTGATAAACAAAATTTCCATCGCCATTAACCGTCGCGATGGTAAATTCCGAGTAAAATGGTTGTGTGCTGGCAGTGGAAGGTCCTTTCACTTTAGTTGTTACAGAAACACTGACAACTTCTCCCCGCGAAAAAGGAATCGCAGGAGTGAATGTTGCGACTGTATTTCCTGCACTAAATGTAAACGTACCCGTGTGCTTACCGCTGATACTTCCGGTGATATTCACGGAACTGTCATTAAGCGATGAAACAGTCATTATGGAATTGAAGGTGAACCGGATTGAACTCGTTTGCGCAACATTGACTGCATTTTGCACAGGAGAAATTGCATTCATTTTTACCGGCAAGGTTGTAAATGTAACATCCTCGCCCGTGCTGGTACCACTTGAATTCGTTGCCACCAACCGATAATGGTAAAGAGTATTGGGAAGAAGGGCGCTCAACGTTACATTTACCTGAACAACTGCACTCCCAGAGCCTGCGCTTATACTACCGGTTGATAAACCGTATGAAGCCGTAGTCCCAAACTCAAAAAAATATGTCGTACTCACTCCTTCGGGGTTGATGGAGCCGTTTACCTGTGCGGAGGTACTTGTTATGTTTGTTGCTGCGGAGGTAATGACCGTTGGAACGGTTGCAGATGTGAGATTGAAAAATAGCGCGTCGGAATTAGTCGCAGGACTCGCGATGGCGCGGGTATTTATGTTGCTTCCGAAAACAAATAAAAATGTAAGACAAGTCGTAAAGTACTTTATCATAAAGAGGTTCCTTCCAAATAAATGTGTTAAAAAAAAATCCGGTGAAAAAGTAATGAGAATGAGGTTGATTTACAAAGAACGGGGGAGGTTTCTTTTCAAAAGATGAGATTAAGCACAACCCTGAATAAGATGCGCCTATTCTTTGATAAGAATTTTTGCTCCGTTGACAAGATTTACATTCGGTCGAACTACAACTTTGTCATTCACTGCAAGCCCGGAGGTAACTTCATAGAGACTTCCCATCGTTTGTCCGAGTTGAACAGAAACTTCTTCCGCGATTTCCCCTTTGACAAGAAATGCAATTTTCTTTCCATCGCGTTCAATGATTGCTTCCTGACGAACAGTGAGAATTGGTTTTGCATTTTCGATAACTTGATTTTTACTTGCTTCATTCAGAAAAGAAATCTTCGCGCTCATTTCCGGCAGAACACGCTCATCATACTCAACAAACCGGATTTTCGTAAGCACTGTTGCTTTTCCTCTATCTGCCGTTGGAACAATTTTATGCACAAACCCGCGATACCGTTTAGCAGGAACTGCGTCCAACACTATTTCACACGGACTATCAATGGTAACGCGTTCGATATTGGATTCGGAAACATCGGCTTCCACTTCGATGGATTTCATATCGGCAATCGTAACAACTGCGCCGCGCGAACTTGCAGATGCGGCAAACGGGGCAACGATTTCTCCAACCTCCGCATTCTTGTTGAGGATTGTTCCATCGAACGGCGCGCGAATGAAGGTGTTTTCCAATTGCACTTCCAATGCTGTTACGTTTGCTTCCGCCGCCTGTATGCCCGCTTCCGCTGAACCGACTCCGGCATTCGCACGTTTCAATCGTGCTTCCGCGCTTTCATAATCCTGCAATGAAATCAATTTCGCTTCGAATAACGGCTGCACTCTCTCAAATAATTTTTGCGCTTCGTATTGTTCCGCTTTTACTTGTTCTAAGGTTGCTTTTGCGACATTGAGTTGCGCCTTCGTTTGCAACAAACTTGCGTCAACATCATTGAATTCAATTCGGGCAATCACATCGCCTTTTTTTACCACATCGCCTTCTTCCACATTTAAGAAAACCAGCTTTCCCGTTCCCTTCGATGCAATTGCCGCTTTTCGATGTGCTACAACATAACCGCTTGCAGTGAGTAACGCATTTGCCTGCGATGGATACATTAACGAAACAGTTGTCGTTTCAACTTCAATTGCTGAAGAAAACTTCTCTTTGAAAAAATAATACCCTGCAAATCCCACTCCAACAATAAGAAGGACGATTATCGGCATCGTAAATTTATTCGGCGCATCGGGATTTCGATTAGCGGTACTTTCACGCTTTATTTTAAGTTTTGAAAGGTCAACGTTTGCAGTTTCTGAGGACATAGTTTTTAAAAAATTGAGGAAGAAAATACAAAAAGGGAAACGGTTGGCAAAGATTCATCGAACGGAGACAAACGTTTCTCCACGATGACGCTCCATAAATTCCAAAACGCTTTTATCAAAACCTTTTCCATCAAGGTCGTGCCGGATTTTTATAACAACGTGCTCAGCGGAACTTTTTTTTAATCGTTCAATGTATTCCGGCAGAGTTTCGGTATGAGCATTATGTAATCCTGAAAGTGGTAATACCCCCTGACAATCGAGTCGCGAATAAAGAAGGTGGGCTTCGCCGCAACCGACGAGAGTGTTTTGTTTGAGTGAAGCGTACTGTTTTTCGAGTTCATTTAAAAAGGAAAAGTAGGTTGGATGCTCGGATGAAGAATTAATGAGAACCGTTTTTACAGGCACGGTGATAAACCAAGAAACAAACGCAAGCGTGAAAACCATTTTCTTCAACACGGATTTTTGTTCGTCATTTATTCTTTCAAGAACATAAGCCACCATTCCGATACAAAGAAGAAAAAAGCCCGGAGCCAAATAACGAAACCCTAAAATTCCATAATAATAAAACCAACGTAAGACGATGAGGGAAAAAAAATGAATCGCTCCCGTTATTAAAAATATCCGACTGACATACCCCATATCGAATATATTTTCCCGTTGATGTACTTTGGTAGAAGCAGATTTTATTGACAAAATTTTTCTTCCGAAATACAGAACGATTCCCCCCGTGAGCAACAATGTTCCAGCGTACAATAATGTTTTTACCTTCGGGTCATTCGTCAACGAAAATGCGCCTGCAAAAATTACATCGAGTTGAAATACCATTGCCTGAACGATTTCTTTCAATAATACAAAGAGTGTTTGTGGACTTTCTTCCCGCGGCATACCCGTGAAATATCCCGATTGCAATTTATTGTTATAGAGATATAACACGATAAAGATTCCACTAAAAAGTATGACTGAGGTTAGAGAAACAACTTCTCGAATATTTTTTTTCTTCAAAGCAATAATGATGAAATACATCAAAACGCCAATACTGACAACGCCGACATATCGCGTGAGAAAGAGGGCGCACACCGAAAAAGTTAACCGAATGTACCGCAAAGTTTCTTTCTTCCCGTTTTCCAGTTGATAGATTTCATAACAAAACCACAGAAGCAACGGAACAAATATTGTTTCCGAAAGAGAATACGTAAACACTTCCAGCATACTTGCAAAGAAGAGCAAGAGAAGAAAGAGGATTGTATTTTCGCTAAATATTTTTTTCAGAAAAAAGAAAATCGCTGCAAGAGAAAGGAGCGTAAGAATTTTCACCGCCCAGAATTCGCTCACAAAAAATATTTTCGAAACGAGAAATATGAGTACCGGATAACCGATGGGCCAAGCGGCAAAAAACATCTTCCCTTGCGGTGCGAAAAAGTTGGTGAGATACAATCCGTTCCCTTCCGATATATTTTTTGCAAGACTTAAAAAATTTGCACTGTCTGCGGAGACATATCCATCCGGGTTGTAAATGGATTTTGCAAGTATGCTCGCAATAAATAAAATGAACAACATCACGGGAGCAATATTCCCGCGAAGTAAAATTCGTTGAATGTTTTCTTTTATTAGCATAACTTCGCCCGAAAGAAACAGAAACAAAATGAAAAACAAAAACCCTAAGCGTGTCGCTCAGGGTTTCCATTTTTCATTACTCGTTGCTCATTACATCGGCGGAACCATATCTTCCGGTTTTATATCTTTCAGATGGGAAGCAAAACACCAAGCGTATCCTTCCGTATCTGAAAATAAACAGGTTCGGTCGCCCCAAAATTGGTCAGTGCATTTCTGAATACATTTTGCGCCCGCTTTTTTCGCGCTCGCACAGAATGTATCAACATCTTTCACATACACATACATCGAGGCAGGAGAACCTTTGAAATGCGACGGCGCGTAACCATTCTGCATCGGATTTTCCGGTCCCATCATAACGGTTGAATTGTTGTATGTAACTTCTGCGTGGGCAACTGTTCCATCCGGCATCTTCATCATACCCCGTCCGGTAAACCCAAACGCTATCTGATAAAAATTATACGCTTTTTCAACGTCTTTCATATTCAGAAAAACGTTTATTGCCTGATACCCTTTTGCCCACCATTTGGGAAGTTTCGGAGCGGATGATTTCTTTGCCTCAACTTTTTTCTTTGGCGCGGGTTTTTTGGTTGGTTTCGATTTTGTTGTAGCCATAAAATATTTTTCATTAAAAAATTACTGGATTCTGAAACATTGCGGGAGGAGATTACAAAAAAAAATTTAATTTCAGTACTAATGTGCTTCGTGTTAATACACTTCGTCGTGTGTGCCAATATCAACCAATACGATAACTTCTTGGTTCGTATTTTTTTCCGCTTCAATGAAAAAGACAATTCTACAATCATAGCCACAAGAACACGCAGACAACCCAAACAATTCACCGCTTAACCGATGTGTTTTCAGGATGGAGAGAAAATATCTTCTCGCATCGCTTGCAATGTCTTGTCAATCTTTTCTTTCAGCGAACGATTTTGCCGAACAAACTTTTTGTACGCCTTGTTAAATTTCTGCGTAAATCGAAGTTGTCTCATTCATCTTCAGCAGAATCAAGAGACGCATGAAGTCGTTCAAGGGCTTCCTCTAACGTTTCCTCTTTGAGTTCTCCGCGATGAAATGCCTCGCGTGCTTCTTTCGCATTTTGAGCAATTTCTTTTCTTCGTTCTTCGATTCTTCGCTTCTGTAAAATTTCCACGAGCATTTCTTTTTGCTCTGCGGGAAGTTGCATTGCGGTATTGAGTGCGAAATCTAATGTTACCATAAGCGTTTTATTTTTGCGGGAAAAAGATACTATTTTTTTCTTTTCTAAAAATTTAGTGCGCTACTTCACTTGCATCATGTTCAACAAGGCATTTACGGTTTTCCAGTTGCGGGTTGTTGCTGTGAGTTTCAATTTACTTTCGAGAAAATTATTATTGAGTTTTGCTCGCCCGAAACCGTTGGGACAGCAGAGATAGACGTTTTTTCCGATAATGGAAAACCGCTCCGGTTCAAAATTCGAAGCGGCAAGTCTATCTTGTAATTCTTGCTGCGGAGTTTCAGTACAAAATGCAACGTACAGTCTTTCCACATCAATATTTTCTTCTTTGATAAACGGATTATTTTTTACAACCGCCTGCATTTCTTTTTCGGAAAGAATAATAACCGGCACAGAAAATTTGTACCGCTCGGAAATTTTTTGCTCAATGAGATTTGAAAGATTTGATTTGCTGCTACTTTCAAAAACAACGTTACCGCTTTGAATATACGTTCGTACGTTCTTGAATTTCAGTTCTTCATACAACGTCTGCAAATCCTTCATTTGGATTTTCTTTTGCCCGCTAACGTTAATGCCACGCAGGATGGAGAGAAAGGTGGGCATAGTTACGACTTTAATTTCCGCATAATAATCCTTGAAGCAAATCGTTCTTCGGAAATCCCAAATCGCACATCAACTTTTCTTCACCATCGTTGCATTATACAACAACATCAATGCAGTAGAACCAAACCCGATTCCACCGAGAATGTACCACGCCATTGCAGAATTTCCATCGCGAATAAAGGCTTCCACCAACCATCCCGCAAGCGGTCCAGCGATGAAGGAACCAATCGCAACGGGAAGAAATGCGAATCCCATATACGTTCCCACCTGTTCTTTCGGCGCGAGGTCGGCAACGTATTCATAAAAGCGAGGCGCTTGTATTGCTTCACCGATTGCAAACAACACCATCGCCGCAATTGCAACAGGAATCGTGGGTGCGAACGCAAGCAACAGCCATGAAAAACTTGCAATCGCAAATCCGAACGTCATTGCAACAATCGGAGATAGTCGTTTTGCAAATGCCGTGAGCGGAACACTGAGGAGAATAATCGTCCACGCATCAACTGTTTCCAGAATTTCGAACTGCTCGAACTTCAAAATTTCCGTAATGTAAAACGGAAAGGAATAAAATATCTGCCAGAACATTATCCAGAATCCCGAGAAAATTACGAGGAACGAAATAAATTTTCCGTTCGTAAAAACCATTAGCATATTTTTGAATACTACACCAAGCGATGATTGTGGTTTTTCATCGGCGGCTTTTGGCGGTTCTTTGAAAAATAAAAATGTTCCGAGCAAATTCAGCGCGGAAACTGCCGAGGACATTACCAACACAAATTCAATTCCTAAACCTTCGCGAACCTGTAACGCAATAATCGGACCGATTGCGCCGCCAATATTGACGAGCATATAATAAATTGAATAACCGAGAGATTTCGTATCGGGCGTGGTTGTTTTTGCTACCGTTCCGACAATGCACGGTTTGATGAGCGAGCCGCCGATTGCCGTGAGCAGCAAAACAAAAATGATGTACGGCGTTTTTCCCACCACATCGGTAATGTAATGCCCGTATTCCATACCCGCTACACCGATTGCGAAATATCCGACACAGAAAATTGCAAAGCACGCCATCAAACTTTTACGAAATCCGTAGCGGTCAACAAATGTTCCCGCGACAATTGGAAGTGAATACAGTACGCCGGAAAATATTCCTGCGAGCGAACCGGCTGTTACGGGACCTAATCCGACTTTATTTGCAAGATACACGGTGAGTACTGCTTTCGCGCCGTAAAATGCGAGACGTTCAAACAGTTCAATGGTATTAGCAACCCAAAATGTGGAGGTAAATCCTTTGCGAAGTGTTTCAAGTGAAAATGACATAAAAAAAAATACAAAAGTGAATTTAAAAGCGAGCCGAAAATACAGAAATGATTGCGAAGGACAAAACCGTTTCGCTTTTTCGTACTCTTTCACTGACTTTCTTTATATTTGTCGCGTAATTTCCTTTTATGTAATTGATAATAATGAACGCTCTCCTTGCCGAAATTCCTGCTGACGTTTTGAAAAAAAAAAATCAAACGTTTCAACGAATTGTGTATTGGGGCTTATGTGCGTATGTAGCGGCGACGTTTATTATTTCATTTTTTCCCCGTTACTGGAATTGGGGATTGAATGCCCTTGGTTTCTTTCCTTTGGTTGTCAAAGTCTCGTGGCTTCTGCTTGCTCTCTGTTTTCTCATTCCTGCTATTCGAAATACATTGTTTGAAAAATATCAACAAATACTTTCGTCATTCAAACGCATCAATACAGCGATACTATTTTTATCCCTTTTCGTTGCGCTTGCATTTCTCTGTTGGATGTTACCCGTGCAATTTTTTCATCTAGGTGATGGAAGTTTGATGCTGACGTATCTTCAGGAGACCGCCGCAAAAATAAAAGCCGGCGAAGAGGTCTCCTTTTCACTCACGGGTGTAGAAAGAGGCGCAAGAATCCGGCAACCGCTGGCACTTTTCATAGAACGGGTACTATTTTTTTCGCTCGATGTACCATCAACAGGCGACATACTCACGACGTACCGCATCGAAGGAATCATTGCCTTAGGATTAACACTGCTTGCTCTTTTTTACTTTTGGAAAAAAACTCCGTTTCCCCCTGCCGAGTCCTCCCTTTTAAGTTGCTTTTTATTTTCTACGACAAGTGCGATTTTTTTCTTCGGCTATGTCGAGTTATATAGTTTTCTGTTTGCGTCTGTTGTTGCATTTTTGGTATTCTCTTGGTTAGTTCGTGAGGAAAAATCATATTTTATTTTCGTTGGAATTATATTCGTTTTGCTCTTCGGTTTCCATTTTGCGGGAGGGCTCTTCCTGTTCAGTCTTGCTGCTCTTACGTTTTTCTCAATTCAAAAACGAAAAACCGAAACCGTTCTCTCCTCTGTTTCAGCGATAATCCTTGCTCTGTTTATGTTTGCCTTATTGAAATTTCCTTTCAAAGAATTTCTCGAACAATTTCAACACGGGGGCGGAAAATTTTTTCTCCCGCTATTTACTGCTTCTGCACCAACAGATGCCTACGTTCTATTTTCCGTCCATCATTTGCGCGATATTATTAATGTTTATTTTCTGGCACAGCCGACTGCCGGAATTGTTTTCGTTTCGTTCTTTCTTATTTTCGGAAAACACATTCACGTGAACCATCCAACGTTTCTCATCCTTATACTTGCAACGTTAAGTGGAATTTTATTTGTCTTCACAGGAAATTTCGAGTTGGGGCTTTTCCGTGATTGGGACATCGCTTCTGTTTATCTTTTTCCTCTTACTTTTTTTTGTGTTTTTATTTTCAAGCAAGATTTTTTTCACACAGAAAAGAATGGAACGTTTTCCCGTTTATTATTTTCTCTTGCCGGAATTTCTTTGCTCCACTGCGGAACGTGGATTGCTTTGAATAACAATGAAGCGAAGAGTATGGAACGATTTCTTACAATTCAAAATGATACGGAAATGAGTCCAACGGTGCGCGGTTATTATCAAGATCAGGTCGGACAGTTTTATCTTCGGAAAAATGATTATCAAACAGCCGCGCACCATTTTGAAATCGCTCGACGTGATATTTCGCAACACATCAGTTTAGCAAGCAGATTGAAACAGTGTTATCTCCACACCGGTGAAAAAGAAAAGTTAGGAGTACTCCTTTTGCGCGTCGTAGAATTAGATACCATGATTCCGAATAACTGGCTATCGTTGGGGCAATTTTATTATGATAATGAAAACTATGCTGAAGCACAGCGGATTTTTTTGAAAACATTGACGCTTGATTCACTGAATGAACAGGCATTATTTAATCTGGCTCGCTTAAATTTCTTGCAGCTCAACAATTCGGACGAAGCAATCTTCTCTTTGAAAAAAATTCTCTCCGTGAATTCTTCCCATCTTGATGCAATGCGGGCGATTATTCCTCCGTTATTAGCGAAAGAACTATTTGAGGAAGCTGAACAATACGCGCTGCAATATCTCGAATACGAACCGAATGACACGCTGATGACTGCACTCCTTCCGGACATTCAACGCGCACGACAGGAACAATCAACTTCAACAAACCGTAATGAAATTCCTCGACGCTGAAAATTCCGAAACAATGAGTCCCCTCACGCGCCGATTTGAAACAATTCTCCATCGGTTTGCGATTCTCTTTGTTGCGTGTACGTTTATTTTTTCTTTCTTTCCACGCGATTGGAATTGGGGATTGAATGCTCTTGCATTTTTTCCTCTCCCGATAAAACTGTTATGGCTCGTTGGCGCATGTAGTGTTCTTATTTCCCCGATTCGAGAACGGGTATTTGAAAAGGTGAAACAATTCGTTCGTTGGTTTACCCGCAAAGTAAAATTCGGACGAACGGTAGTTCTTCTTCTTTCTCTCGACGCAATTTGCTGGCTCTTTCCCGTCCAATTTTACCACCTTGGCGACGGTCAATACATCCTCGACGATTTTCATAATTCATTTCAAACAATGAAAAAGGAAAGTCCGATTGACCTTTCAACACGGACACTCGCCGAAAAACTCAACGCAGACCAAGACATTCACGCCGTCCGCGCTCCGTTATCACAAGCAGTAAACTGGTTTCTCATCTTGGGGGAGAACGTGTACCAGTCAGGTGAGGCAAAATGGGTATTTCGCATCATTGGTCTCATTGCTCTTGCGTTCACATTGTTTTTCATTTCGTCATTTTTTAGAAAACTCCAACCTTCCTCGCTTTTAGGAACAACGGATATGACGCTTGAAAAATTACTTTTCGGAATACTGCTTATCGTTTGCAGTTCGAGTGTTTTTTTCTTTGGTTACGTGGAAAACTACACACTCTTTTTCGTTGCAATGCTTGGTTACCTGCTATTCGGATGGTTAGCGCTTGAAGGTAAAATTCATTTCGTTGTTCCTGCTTTGTTATTTTCCTTGTTGTTGAGTTTACAACTGGGAAGTCTGATAATGGCTCCGACGTTTCTCGTGTTATTGTATTTCGCTTTTCTGCAACGACGATTCGAAGTCGTACTTATCGGTATCATTTCGCTTGTTTTTCTCTTATTCATTTTTATGATTCTAGATTTTTCGGTGATTGCATTTCTCCAGCGCATGAAAAGCGATTCCGGGGGAAAACATTTTTTAGCGCCGTTTCATATTCCTTCCAAATTGTTTTCGTATCCGCTTTTTTCATTCGCCCACCTTGTTGATATCCTCAATCTCTATGCACTCACAATTCCACTCTCCCTCGTGGTTGTTGTTTCCTTTATCGTTCTTTTTCGAAATCATATCCGGTGGAAAGAGGGGGTATTTTTATTTTTATCCTGCGCGGCGTTCTGCGGCTTGCTTTTTACGCTGATGATGAATTTTGAATTAGGCACCGTGCGCGATTGGGATGTGGCTTCGGTCCTCCTGCTCCCGGTTTCTCTCCTTGCAGTTTATTTTCTTATGGAAATTTTCTCCAGGCGGGAAATAATTTTGTTTTCGCTTGCGGGAATAACGCTCCTTCATTCGGGAATCTGGATTGCTTTGAATGCAAACGACGATAAAAGTATGAAACGATTTCTAACTTTTGATAGTTCGCTTTTAATGGGACATCGTGTCCGGCAAAATTACTACTGGGAACTTTCAACCTATTACCGCGATAAAAATGATAGTTACAACGAAGCGCACTATTTGGAAAAATTTTTATTTATGCTCCCTTCTGAACTCAGCGTGTGGGGAAAACTTGTCGGTGTGTACGGAAAACTCGGCGACAAAGAAAAACAACTCTACGCATTACAACAAGCAGTTGCGCTTGATACTACCCGTTCAACCAATTGGTATAGTTTGGGATTATGTTACAGTGATGCGGGAAAGTATAATGAAGCCGATTCTGCATTCCAGCGTTCCATCGAAGCCGAACCCTCGAATACCTCCGCATTATACGAACTCGGGAAGTTGCAGTGCCTCGTTTTCAATAACAACGAAAAATCTGTTGACTATTTAACAGAAGCTCTTGCGTACGAACCCAATAACCTTAAAGCGTTAAAAGGGTTACTACCTCCGCTCATCGCGCTTAATCGTTTACAGGAAGCAGAAGCAGTAGCGCAACATTATCTTTCGTTAGTTCCAAATGATTCTTCCGTACTGTCTTTCTTTCAGGAAATAGAAAAATAAATTTACTCTCCTTCGTTCAAATGATACATCCCTAACAATGATTTACTCTTTATGAAAAAAATATTCCTCCTCGTCCTTGTCTCTATTAGCGGCGCGTCCGTGCTTGCGCTCGAAATTCTTGGAACACGAATTCTCGGACCATTTTATGGCGTGAGTATATTTCTCTGGTCGGCGCTCATCTCTGTAGCCCTTGCAGCGCTAAGTACCGGTTACGCACTCGGCGGACGCTTTGCTGATAAGGGGGCAACGTTGAAAAAACTGAGTTTGCTTCTCGTCTATGCAGGGATATGGATTATTTTCATCCCGTTATTGAAATATCCCATTCTCACTATCTCAGAACCATTCGGTTTACGGATTGCAGTACTCATCGCGTCGGTAATTTTATTCTTCCCTCCGCTCACACTTCTGGGAATGGTCAGTCCCTATGCGATTGCATTACACGCAACTTCATTGGATTCAGTAGGAAAAACCGCAGGAAACTTGTACGCACTTTCTACGTTTGCGAGTGTAATTTCTGCACTTGCGACAGGTTACTTGCTTATTCCTTACGTCGGGGTGTTGCAACTTACTTTACTCATCGGCGGTATTCTACTCATTACAGGAATCTCTGGAATTATTATCGAAAAAAAATTCTCACTGCCGATGATGATGTTTCTTGTCCTGAGTATTACATTATTCATCTTCCTGAAAAATTATATGGAGTCCTCATCAAACACGAACGGAAGCATCGCTCAGAAGGATAGCCCGTATGGAGAACTCCGCGTTCTGGATACGGAGAACGGAAGGCATTTATTGATAGATGGCGGGATTCATACTATTTTCGATACCACGACGACATCATCGAGACTCCATTATGCCGCAGTATTGGAAATACCAAAATATTTTTTTATTTCGCCCGGAAAGATGCTACTGATAGGATTAGGCGGCGGTGCGGTTGCAAAAAATTATGCACAAGAGGGATGGAAAGTAGATGCAGTGGAAATTGACCCGGACGTGGCGACCATTGCGCAACGCTATTTCCATTTGGCTCCCAATGAAGCAACCATTCACATCGAAGATGGAAGAAGATTTCTTCTTACATCAAAAGAAGAATATGATGTGATTCTTCTTGATGCCTTCGGAAGCAGTTCAATTCCTTTTCACTTGATTACGAAAGAGGTATTCGAATTAATTACCCGTCACCTTACAAAGCAAGGAATCTTTGCGGTAAATATTGAAACCGTCGGATGGGATGATATTCTTGCGCGGTCTGTCTCTGCAACCATGAAACAAGCATTTCACAATGTCGTTTCATTACCGATGGCGGAACCACCAAATCAATTAGGAAATATTATTCTTCTTGGAATGAATCGTTCTGTTGAACTCCGCCGCGAACTCGAACGTAACTATTTAGACCCGGAATTTCGTTACGGTTCGAAGTACCAAAAAGTCCATGCGTGGGATAATCAATTTATTGCTGATACTCGCAGTGCGCCCATTCTCACGGACAATTTAAATCCCGTTGATATTTGGTCGGAGGAAATAAATTTTGTTGCAAGAAAACAATTACACAGTTATTTCGAAAAGATAAAAATACAATGGTAGATTCTTGGGCAATTATTCTTTGTTTTCCATCGGTTTAATCTCTCCTGAAATTTCAATTTCCACAGGATGCCCTTCTAAAATTTTTGGAATATATTTTTGAATTTCCTCAGTAAGTTCTTTCACCATCACACGCAGACACAATGTTCCGTTGGTTTGTGCGCCGACATAAACACCTACTACGCCGTTTATGGACATTAGTTTTTCTGCGTTTCGGTTTAAAACATCATTGATTTCACTCTGAGGCATTTCCTGTTCTTCCCCTTCTTCGTTTTTAAGTTGTGTATTGCATCCAAAACTTCCGATGGAAATGAGTACGCTCAACAAGCAAACAGCGAAATTGTTTTTCCACATTTTGGTTCTCCGACATATTTAAAGAAGAACACCCGCTCCTCAAATGAAAAGCGGGTGTAGAAATTATTTAAACAGATTGGATTTAGTTTCCGACCATTGTTGCGCCTGCCCATGACAATACTTGTCCGATGGGATTTGCAATTGCGCTTGTAGAACTACCAGCAAATAACAAGCCGACTGCTTTCGGACTTGTCGTTACATCCTGAACCATCAACGAACCGGAATCGCCGCTATTCAAGAATTTACTTCCACTGTTAGCGATTACGATTTGCCCGGTGTATGTTTTTGTGAACGCAGCGCCGCCGGCACATTCATTATCATACGCGACACTTACTGTTGCGTTCAGCCCACTCACCTTGCTTCGCGTTAAGCCAGTTGTTCTGCCACTCTTCTTTACTGCTTGATTTAAAGCGGCAGAAACTGTGGTCGCAGAAAGTGTTCCCACTTCCAAAATCGCTCCATCAGTTCGAACCATTCCTGAAATTACCTGAGCAATCGCCGCATCAACATTTGAACCCGGCAAGCTCTTCATTCCGGAAAGTGTCGCAACATTTTGTGCGTTATTAGCGATGCAACTGACATCAATTAATGCCGGCTGAATAACAGGGTCGCCAGCTGTGGCAACGCGACTATTTCCACCATTGACGATGTCTGCTTCGAGAACGTGATAGTTGCTTAAAATATATTGCGCTCCACCTTTGGATACGAGCGAACCGAGTGTTCCGCCACAGCAATATCCGTTCGCTAAATCATGACGCCATCCACCTGAAGTTCCGAGTTGAATTGGAGGAGTTTGTTTTGCGGTGTGACTAACGCCGCCTCCACCGGATTTCATTGCCTTAAATTCTCCAGTAACTTGAACGAGAACCGGAATGCCTTCTAATGTTGTTGGAACATTTAAAGCAGATTTGGAGACTTCTGTTTTTACAAACACCAGCACTGCTAAACGTCCATCGTCTGTAAGTCCTGTTGCAGTTCCGACAACATCCGAATTCTCCATCAACTTTGGTGTATGGCGTTCTTGTATCGTGAATACAGATTGAACCTGTGTATTCTCCATACTAAGAAGATTTTCCTGTTGTTGAGTACTCGGCGATGTCGAGTTGTCTTGTCTGCTACAACCGCTAAAATTAATTATGATTGCAACAACGGGTATAATAAGGAGTTTTGAAATAGAGTATTTCATAGTTTTTCCTGTTTAATTATGAATGGATATAATGAATTAAGAGAAAAATGTTGGGTTGAACATAAGAATTTATTTTTGTTCAGTCAAGAAATTTTGATAATTAATTTTTTTTCGTTACAAGCAATTTCCGTGCCAAGTAACATTACTTTATCAATGCCATTTTCTTCGTAGTGGAAAATAATATATGAGAATTTGCATCTCTGCCGGTAAGTCGGTAAAAATAAATTCCGCTCGGATATTGAAGCGCGAAGAAAGGAACTGAATATTCACCCTCTTCCATCCGTTCTCCGTTCAACAGTGTTGAAATTTCTTCTCCGATTGCGTTATACACTTTCAAGGTGATATCTGCAGATTGATTCAGACTAAACGAAACTGTTGTCGTAGGGTTGAATGGATTGGGAACGTTTTGAAACAACAAGAACTGCGATGGTTCCTGTTCCTTTTGAACTCCTGATTGATTTGAAATATTCTGTTTCGCATTCATACCGGAAGAAAGAAAACTTAATCCAAGAATGTCTTTTGTTCCCCGCACTTTCAACGGTTTCACCGAGAACGTGTCCATATTCCCGGAAAATGTTTTGTTCAGGAGTGAAAGTGTATTCGCCATCGAATCATACATTCCTGCAATCGAGAAGTGTCCATAATAGGTGAGGGAAGAATCCACGAGGGAGAGAATTTGCCAGAGTGGTTTTCCATTGAGCATATTTGCGTCGCCGCTTCCATTATCAAAAACCAAATCACTCAAGCCCTGAGGAGTAATTCCTCTATCACTCATCATCAAATTTGTTTTGAACGCCGCCGCTTCTCCGGCTAAGCGGTTATTATATTTCTTCGGCGCTAAGTTTTTCGTTGCACCTTTAAAGTACTTTGGCTTTTTGCCCGGTTTCAATGTATCTAAACCGCGTGCAGTTTTTGTATGGGGGAAAAATGACGCAACTTTTTTATGGTTCTGAAGTTCAATCCAACCATACTTCGCGCTGCTATCGGATGCTTTCTTTCCAACAAGAAGTGCAGGTCCTGTTGCTGAACTTAATTTGAAAAGCGTATCGCGCGGATGACCGGAATTCGGCATTGGCGCCGGTTGATTTTTTTTCGCCTTGAGTTTATTTACTTTTACTGCCAAACTATCTTGCGTAAACGTTCGGAATTTTATCGCATACATATAAAAATTATTTCCGCTTGATACTTGCCCATCGGAATTTATTACTTGGAGCGTTGAAGCGTTAATTCTGTTTTGCTGACTTGGTTCGCTTCCTAAACTATCGTGATGACCGGCAACAGCATTGACGGAAATCAGTACTGGTGTTTCTGCAACAGAGATACGATAATCACCGCCGCCGAGATTGATAAATGAATAGTTTCCTGTTCCGTCAGTAGTCGTACTATCCAGCAAGACCGATGACTGCGCGAGGTAAACTTTTATTCCTGAAAACTCGGTTGTGTCACCAGCGCTCACGCGAATGGTTTCAGCAACTTTATAGACTTTGCCATAAATTTGGCAATGCGTAGCAAAAAGATATTGCGAACTAAACGCAACGAGAATTGTAAAAAGAAGTAATGATTTTTTCATGGTAGTATCCTTCCAAGATTGATTATTGATAGATTGTTATTTTGAGAAAACTTATAAATTTTGATTTTACTTTAAGACCACCATTTTCTTAACATCAGTAAAGGTGCTTCCCTTCTCCAAACCCACTGCCTTCACATGATAGAAGTACACTCCGCTTGATAATTTGCTTCCGTCGAATTCCACATAATCATACCCCGCGCCGTATTCTTCATTCTCAAGCACTTTCATTATTTCCTGACCTAACACATTGTAGATTGTCAGGGTAAGCAATGCATCTTCGGGCAGACTGAATTCTATTGTCGTTACCGGATTAAACGGATTGGGATAGTTTTGTTCCAAAACAAATGCTTCAGGAATTCTACCATCATTCAAAGCAATGCCCGGTTGGCGTGGCGGTATCGTGTAATCACGTTTCAGAAATTCGGCGTTATCTGCTAACTTCATCGTTGCACGAATTCTCAACGGGAAATATGATATCGTGTCTTTTTCTTCCATCACGGTTCCGATGGTATCTAAGAACGCTCGGTTGACTTTGCTGAAAATCGTATCAAGCATCGCATAGTTTATTACTGCTCCCGCTTGTTCCAATACTTTTCCGTACGTCAACACACTATCGGTAAAATCTGCAAGTGCGCGAAGTTGCTGGTTGTGAAAGAACGATGTTGTGTCGCTATCCTGATACCGTAAGTCGCCGAGATTGGAACCTCCCGGAATATCATCTGTATTTATCACGATGAGGTTATCGCTTGCCTGCATATTGACTTTGAACGCAACCAACTCTCCGAGCAGATGATTATTCAATTTGGAGTTCTTCGGGTCTTTCATCGCTTTCACGTGTGTGTAATACTTTCCCGCGGTGGTCATCGGTAACATTTTTTCTAATGCCTTGCCCTTGGTAACTGTTACCCATCCATATTTTTTTGCGCTGTCTTTGTTGGTGAACGCTCGACCGAATGTGAGTGGAGCACCTTTCCGAATCACTTTTCCTAAAACCGTATCGCGAATGTTTCCGCCGTTAGGTACGGGGTAAATAAATCCAACCTCCGGTTTTTTCTTCTTCTTCAATTTCAACTTTGCTGACTTCACTGAAAGTTCCAACTGGCTAAACGTTCGATATTTCGAAGTATCAAACTTTACCGTGGTGTTCACAAAAACAATCGAGCCACCGATTCCACCTTGAACCGTGATAGTCAATGAAGTGTCCGTGGCACGAACCCCCGGAAGCGTGTCATTAATAATATATCCGAGATGGTTCCAGCCAACGGAATCAGATTGTGAAATGGTGTACGTTCCTGCGGGAAGATACGATGCAACAATCATTGAATCGCTTACCACGATAGTATCAAATGCAACCGTTGGTTCCTCTGAACGTAAGCGGATATTCCATTCTTTTCCTTTTCGGTCTTCACTTGATGAATAAAAACTCCCATCGCTGTCTTCCTCAAGCCGGACGGTGATTGAATGTCGCAAAAATTTTATGAATGAAATATCATGCTGCAAACCTGCAACGACGTTTATCGTATCGGTGGTAATATGGGGAATTACATCGGAGCGACCATTTTCTACTCTTCCAATTGTTACCCATTGAGAACCACTATCGGCAATGGAGATTATGTATGTTCCCGGGGTTCCTATGAATGTGAAAATCGTATCATTCGTAAAATCAACAAGGGATGATGCGGATATGCTATCCTGATAAATACGCACTACCCATTGCTTCTGAATTCTGTCCACCGACGTTCCGAATTTTCCGTCTGTATCGGTATAGACCCTTGCGGATATTTTCCCCGGGTACGCATTGATAAAATTGTTATTGACTGCATCATCACCGTCGCTGACGGAAACTCGCATTCGCGTTGATGAAAGAGACCGAGCACTATCGAACCCGCTCCCTGGTTTTGCTTCGAGCGAGGTCCATCCTTCCTGAACTTCCTCTTCCAGTTCATAAATTCCCGCCACAAGACTATTGAATTGATAACTTCCACCTTCCAATGTGGTTTGGCTATCAACCAAGGCATCATTGTTATACAAATAAACCTTCCAGTTTTCCATCGGGATTCTGTCGAGCGTTGTTGCGAGATTTGCATCAATATCGCGAAAGACTTTGCCGGCAATACTACTCACCACATCAACCTCATCGGCGCCAATATCGGGAGTCGCATCACGACTCTCGCGGTCAAAATCCGTTGTAACTTCGGAAAGAATAACCGCCGCATTGTTTAAGGCGGTTTTCGGACGGGAAGAAACGAGATGCCCATCGCTACTCGAAACAAAAAGCGGGTCGGTCTGCATACTATTAACATCGCGTCCATTACCAACTCCATTTTTCCATGCCGTCAAGGTTGAATAATCTCCGGCGGTAACTACTCCGCCAGTAAAAAACTGTGAACCCAATTCGCCGGCATTTAAAAAATAAAAATTATTGTAATTCGATGTCCAGTTTGTATTTGTTGTACTTAAACGAATGCAGTATGATTTTGCCTGCGAATTTCCGTGTCCCATTGATTGATACACGTTATTGTTCATTATGGAAAACGATGTCGTTGCAATGGTCAGCGTCAAATCAAAACCAACGGAATTGCTTCCCGATGAACTCGACGAGTTTGTCCCTGAAAGAATTATTGTATTATGAAAATATTTATCACCCGTATTCGCAGACGATGAGCCATTAATCCCACGTGTAAAATTCGAACTGCTTCCGGTTCCGCCTGAACGGACGTTGATAATCATATTGTTAACACATAATAAACTTGAGCCACTGCCTGCGGCATTATTGATACCCGAAACAGTGATTGAAGCATTAGGAACTTGCGACGTTACGTTTTTAATTAAATTCCCTTTTACGGTTGATGATGTAGAGCCGTTCGTGATAGCAATACCAATCAATTCTGTCCCTGATGATGCAGAGGTAACTGTCCAATCGTGTATAGTGTTTCCTTCAATTATCGTACCTTTATTTCTTCTTGCGGAAATTCCGTTAATCCCAAACTTCGTTATATCACAATTGAGGACACGATTGTTCGTATCATTTATTCCTGCTAAACTATCCAATAAAATTCCAATATAACCAACACTTTGCGTTGCAGTTGCTCCTGTACGAACAGAACATTGGTCTACAATATTATGCGATGCCTTGCTCAGCAATGTTGGCTTCATCCATATTCCATACCGCGCTTCACTCCATTGCGGTTCGATGTTTACTTGTTTCAGCGTGATATAACTTGCTCCACGAAAACGAATTGCTGCACTATCACTTCCGTTGCCTGAAATATTCAAAATAGAGGGTTGACCTGCTATCGTTATTCGATTCGTTGGGGACGAACCGCCAATGGAATCAAATATAATCGGTGCAGAAATGTTGTAACTTGGTTCAATTAAGGAAAAGGTTAACGCGCTATCAACTCCTAAAATATGTAATTCGTCTATCGCTTGCCCTAACGTAGCAAATGCGCCTGCATTGCCAACCGTGAGAACTCCGCTCAATGGTCCCTTTACATTAAATGTTGCCGTTAGAATATCGTTTAGGTTATCATCCCCTTCCATTTTTGCGACTGCAGTATATGTTCCTTCAGCGCCGAGATGTAGAGATGAAGTTTGACGAAATGAAAACTGCAAACTTTGATACAGTTGTAAATTAGTGATGACGGAATCAAAATTATAAACGGTGTCGTTTGTGATATTCCGAATGATGAGAAAGCGGACGCCAATATTTTGTAAATTTTTATGTCCGACATTTTGAAACGTGGCGGTTGGTGTCAATAATGAGTTAATACGCCAAACGGTTCCATCTGCCGGTGTGGAAATAGAAACAGGCGCACCATCACGCCAATACGCTTGTATAAATTCTCCTTCGTCGGCACCGAGATCGCTTCCAAGCGTACTTGCGCCGGAATATCCCGAAGAACCATAACGAATATTTCCATCATTATCCGTATCAATAATATTTACTGTTTGCGAAGTGTTGCCCCAAGATTCTACCGGAGTGCGAACATCGGCTTGAATGTGTAAATCGGTTGAACTGATAAATTTCGGGTCGCCGCTCACGCTATTAGAATCTCTTCCGGAGGAAATCCAGTTGAGTAGTGTTGTTCTGTTTTGTCCATCGTACCCGGTTTTTCCGGTTGGAACATACAGATTATTATAGTCGCTTGTTAGCGAAGATTGGGTTGCGACAAAATAATAACCAAAAGAATGACTTGCCGTTACCTCGCTACAGGTCATTGTGTTCACAATGATATTATTAAATAACTTTGGAGAAGTCGCAGATAATCCGAATTCTATACCGGAAGCGCGTGATGCCGATGCGGTTGATGAATCGTGTCCAAATAAATTAATGGAATTATAAAAATATTTATCATTTGCGTTTCCTGCGTTACTCCAAATTCCGCGCGTGTAATTTACCAAGGAACCAACCCCCGCCGCACGGATGCCCGCTATCATATTATTTGCACAAAGCAATGTTGAGCCGGAACCTGCTTTGTTATAAATTCCCGTTGCAGTTTTCCCGTTTACATTGTTAATGATATTGGTAATAACATTTCCGAGAACCTTTGCATTGGTAGTAAACGTATTCAACCAAATTCCATTTAAATCCGTACTGCCCGCCGACTGTGTCCAATCGTGAATGTAATTGCTTTGCAGCGTAACGCTATCCTGCCTGTCCGTCCGAATTCCCGCTTCACCAAAATTCATTATTTCGCAATTGATAACCTGATTTCCCGTATCTCTTCTCGAAGTATTCTGTTGGTTTAACCACACACCGGAATAATTGGCACTCGAACTTGAAGTCGGCGCGCCGGAATTCAGTTTCAGATTTTTTATAATATTTTTTTGCGCACTATCTACCAAGATGGCGGTTTTACCATTTGTCCCAACGGCGTTAACGGTTAAACTTCTATCCGTTCCGTTTGAAAGAGAACCATCAATGGTAACACCTTTGACACCGCGAACTTTGATTCCCCACGGTTCTCCCACCGTAGAAGTGATATTTATTTCACTCAAAACAGAGGGATGAATTTTCAACGTATTTGTACTGCTTAAATTCTGAATACCACTAATCGTAACTGGTGGTTCGCTGTATATGTTATCCGTGAGTGAAAGTATTACGCTGCCAGCCATTCCGACATCTTTCAAATCGGTAATTGCTTGAGTAAGCGTGGTATATGTTTGACTTGCGCCGACATTAAAATTGCCGGAAAGAGGGTCTTTGATGGTAAGATGCTGAGTGAGCGTATCATTCGTAGTGTTTCCGTCTCCACTGACTGCAATAATAGCAAACACAGTATATTCTCCCGCAATCGCAATTCCGCCGGTGAAGTTGGAAAATGTTTTCTGTATTGTTGCTGATGGAGCGAGTGTATCAATGATTACACTATCTCTATAAACGAACGTACTGCTTGCGATATGTTTTATTTGTAACGCAACGCTACAGGAAAATGCAGTATCGGGTCCCAGATTGGAAAACGTGGCTTTCGGGAAAAAACTGACTCCTGATTTTTTCGAGCGTCCGCTAATCGGTTCATCTATGGAAACAACTCTTCCATCAGCGGCGAGAAATAAATTCCCCATCCTCTCGTCTTTTTTCAATTGTCCGTCTGATAAAAGGAAATTTTTATTTTCCTGCGAAATGGAATAAGTGATAAAGGAAAGGAACAATAAACAATATTTTAATCTGGCTCTCATATTTTAGCACTCAATGATATTTTTAAAAAATAGATGAGTGAGCCAAAATTGACTTCACTCTTCGGAAGAATAATTATTTCATTACTACCATTTTCTTGACGGCAGTAAATGTTTTTCCGTTTTCCAGCCCGATTGCTTTCACACGATAGAAATACACACCGCTCGAAAACTTACTCGCATCGAGTTCGATTTGTTCAAACCCTGCGCCATATTCCTCATTCTCGAGTACTTGCATTACTTCCTGACCTAACACATTGTAGATTGTCAGGGTAAGAAATGCATCTTCGGGTAAACTGAATTCTATCATCGTCACCGGATTAAACGGATTGGGATAATTTTGTTCCATCGCAAATGCTTCAGGAATCCCGCCACCACTTAAAGCAATACCCGGTTGTCGCGGCGGAATCGTGTAATCCCGTTTCAGAAACTCTGCATTCTCCGCTAACTTTTTCGTCGCGCGAATACGTAACGGTTTATACGAAATTGTATCCCGTGTTTCCATCACCGTTCCGATTGTATCTAAGAATGCGCGATTGACTTTGCTGAAAATTGTATCGAGCATCGCATAGTTAATCACTGCTCCTGCTTGTTCCAATACTTTTCCATATGTTAATACGCTATCGGCAAAATCGGCAAGCGCGCGAAGTTGTTGATTGTGAAAAATTGATGTCGTGTCGCTATCCTGATACCGTAAGTCGCCGAGATTGGAACCTCCCTGAATATCATCCGTATTTATCACGATGCCGTTATCGCTTGCGAGGATGTTCACTTTAAACGCTGTTAGTTCTCCGAGCAAATGATTATTCAATTTGGAATTCTTTGGGTCTTTCATTCCCTTCACGTGCGTGAAATATGTTCCTGCGGTAGTCATTGGTAACATTTTTTCCAACGCTTTGCCCTTCGTAACCGTTACCCATCCATATTTTTTTGCGCTATCTTTTATGGCGAACGCCCGACCAAATGTTAGTGGCGCGCCCTTTCGGATGACTTTTCCTAACACTGTATCTCTGATGTTTCCACCGGTAGGAATAGGATAATCAAATCCTGTGAGCGGTTTCTTTTGTTTTTTGGGTTTTAATTTCGCAGACTTTGCAGAAAGTTCTGCTTGACTGAACGTACGATACTTTGAAGAATCTGGCTTCACTGTTGTGTTCACGAAAACAATCGTTCCATCATTGCCGTTATAAACAGAAATAGAAAGAGAAGTATCAGTTGCCCGCGCGGATGAATCGTTATTGATAAAATATCCCAAATGATTCCACCCTGAAGAATCTGCTTGCGTAACAATGTATTCACCGGAGGGAAGATACGAAGCAATAACTATCGAATCGCTGACAACCGTGGAATCGAATGTCATCGCCGAATCAGCGGAGCGTAACCGGACACTCCATTGTTTACTTTGTCGGTCATCACTGCTTGCGAGGAAACTACCGTCGAGGTCTTCCAGTACACGAATGGTAATACTATGCCGTAAGAAACTGACAAAAGTAATATTCGTTTGTTGCCCCGCAAATACGGAAACAGTATCTATTTTGCGGTTTGGCGTAGCATCATTATTTCCATTGATAATCGTTCCGATAGTTACCCACTTACTTCCGCTATCTGCTTGTACGACAAGATACGTTCCCGGGTTACCTGCAAATGTTACCGATTCTCCGCTACCGGAGGAAACCAGTGATGCTTCAGAAACACTATCTTTGTATATCATCATCCCCCAATCTTTTGGTTCTCTGTCGTCGGTGGTGGTTAAAAATTTGCCATCGCGGTCTTCATACGTGCGGACGGTAACAATGCCCGGTTGTGCATTGATAAAATTATTGTTTACAGCAATATCACCATCGCTGATGTACAACAGCATTGATGAGGAAGTATTGACATCGGAACTATCAAGACCAGTGCCCGGTAACACTGCAAGTGGTGTCCATCCGGATTGAACCTCTTCAATTATTTCATAAACGCCAGTTGTCAAATCAGTAAAGAGGTAGGTTCCATTGTCGTCTGTCAATTGACTATCAATGACTGTATTATTTAGTGAAAGGTACACTTTCCAATCCTGTAACGGTGAACGGTCATTCGTGGTTATAAGATTAGCATCATCATCTCGGATGAGAGTTCCGGTTACTGTATTCTTTACATCTACTTCATCCGCGCCAATATCCGGAGTTCCATCTCGATTTTCGCCATCGTAATCATTTGAAACTTCAGCCAGTACGATTCCGGCATTATTCATTGGCGTTGCAGGTAGTGAAGAAGGGATATGACCATCATCAGCAGTAACAAACATCGGATTTACCTGCAAACTATTCACATCTTTTCCGCTCCCTGCGGCTGTTCGCCACGCCGGAAGAGTATCATAATTATTTCCTCCAATTGTCCCAACGAAGTAGAGTGATTGAAGTTCATCATTTGTCTTGACCCAGTAAAAATTATTATTATTTGAAGTCCAATTCGAAGCAGTTGGTATGTTACTGAATCGTATCGCTACTGACTTTGCTGAATTATTTGAGTGCGCCATTGATTGATGAATATTATTATTCGCCAAATAAAATTTCGTATTCCCCCCTACCGAAATGTCAATTCCTGCGGAATAACTGGATGCTCCGCTTGAAGAATTCGTTCCTGTCAAAATCACGGTGTTTGAATAATACTTATCACCCGAATTGGAAGATGATGCTCCAAAAATTCCGCGTGTAACATTTGTTCCTGCTCCGGTTCCCTTCGAACGAACATTGATAACCATATTATTGAAGCAAAGTAAATTCGAACCTCCTCGGGCATCATTGTGAATACCTGTTGCCGTTACGCTTTTGTTTGGAACATCGGCTAACAAATTTTTGATCAGGTTTCGCTTTATGATATTATTGGTTGAACCAACCGCAAGAGAAATTCCCCGTAATGTGGAATCAGTCGTAAGTGATTGTACCGTCCAATCATGAATTGAATTTCCTTCGAGAATTGCGCCTGCGTTCTTACGCACCCCAATTCCGATTAAACCAAATTGTGTAATATCGCAGTTGATAATCCTGTTATTCGTATCCTTTGCCGCGCCGGATAAACTATCGAATAAAATTCCGATGTAACCAACGCTTTGAGTAGCTGTCGCGGCGGTACGGACGGAACATTCTTCCACGATATTGTGCGATGCGCTGCTTTGCGGACTTGGACGCAGCCATATTCCATACCGAGCGTTACTCCATTGCGGTTCGATTGATAATTTCTTCAGTGAGAGATAACTAACCCCACGTAACCGAACCGCTGCGCTATCACCCGCAGTACCGGAAACATTTAAAACGGATGGAAGACCCACAATGGTAACACGATTCAAATCACTCGTTCCATTAATTGTTTCGAGAACCATCGGCGCATTAAGATTATATTCTCCATCAATCAGGGAGTAGGTTACAGAAGAGGAAACACCTAAAATCTGTAATTCATTCAACGCCTGACTTAAGGACGTATAATTACCGTTATTTCCTACTGTATATCCACCACTTAAAGGACCTTTCACTTCAAACTGTGTTGTAAGAATATCGTCAGAATTATCATCTCCTTCCAGAAAAGCAACGGCAGTATAAGTTCCGAATTCGGCGAGGTCGCTTGGGTCAGTTAAGGTGAACGTTACCTGAATTGATTGTTCTAATACTAAATTCAAGCCACTAACAGCGACGGGATTATCAGATTTTCCGTAAACAGTATCTGCAGTCGAATTTCTTATGATGGCAAAACGGACAGTTATGTTTTGCAAGTTTTTATAACCCATATTTTTGAAAGTTGCCCGAGGCGAAAATACTGAGTTAACGCGGAATACACTGCCATTCGATGGTGAATCAATAACGACAGGAGCCGCATCGAACCAGTATGCCTGTAAAAAATCGCCTTCATCAACACCCAAATCACTACCGGTCGCGCTATTCCCATTATAGTTCGTGGTCCCGAATCTGGAATTTCCGTCAATATCAGTTTCCACCGAAGAACCGACGAGGGATTGATTTCCCCAAGATTCCACAGGAGTTCTGATATCAGTTCGAATATGTAAATCGGTATCACTTAAAAACTTTGGGTCTCCGCTGAGACTATTTGAATCACGACCCGAGGCAATCCACTCAAGCAAAACGGTTCTGTTCTGTCCATCAAACGCTACGACTCCACCCGGGACATAAATATCATTATAGTCGGAAAGAAAACCTGAAGGAACCAATGGTAAATAATATCCAAATGTGTGCGGAATAGAAGTTTCTGCTGATGTCATCTTATTTACAATAACATTATTATAGAACTTCGGGTTGGATGAACTCGAACTGATTTCTATCGCGGCAGACCGTGAAGTAAGAACTGTGGATAGATCTTCACCAAATAAGTTAATCGAATTGTAATAAAATTGGTCGTCTGAATTATTTGTTGTTCCCCAAATGCCGCGTGTGACATTCGCAAAACTCCCTTCGCTGCCGGCACGAATTCCGGCAATCATATTATTTGCGCACAATACGTTCGAACCAGAACCAATATCAATGGTTAAACCTGTTGCCGAATTACCGGCTGCATTTACCATGTTCACGATATTCGTAATAATATTACCAAGAACTCTCGGTGAGGAAGTTGCTGAGCGAAGCCATATCCCCGTCAATGCAACGTTTCCCGCAATTTGTGTCCAATCGTGAATATAATTATTCTGGAGTAGAAGATTGTGTTGCTTGGTTACCCTGATACCTGCCTCGCCGTGACTGGTAATTTCACAATTCACAACCTGATTATCCGAATCACGTAATGAAGCACTGTACCCTTTTAACCACACACCGTAATACCCGCTGCTGGAGATTATTTGAGATGCGCCTGTAGTTATCACGATATTTTTAATTACGTTTTTCTGGGTTCTCAATGAAGCAGAACTATCAAACAACACACCAATCTTCCCATTTGCTCCTGTAGCATTTATTGTTAATCCGCGGGATACAGCTTTTCCTGCCAACGCACCATCAATCGTTACTCCTTCAACACCAAGTAACCGTAATGCAAATGATTCTGTTGCCGTTCCCGGAACATTAATCGTTGTCGGCGAAGAAACAGTTATGCGCAAAGAATTATTAGTATTGAGATTGAGAATATTTGAAATGGTTATTGGAGAAATTTCATTTATCGTCCCCCCCTGAAATTGTAAAGTAACCCCACCGCCAACTGGATTAAAACCTATATCTATTAAATCGGTAATCGCATTCCCTAATGAACTATATGTCTGCGCACTACCGATTGTTAGCATTCCTGCAAGTAAATCCTTGACAATAAAATTATTCTCGAAGATATCGTTACTATTATCAAAGTCGGTCTCAGGAATTATTGTTGCAACAGCTTTATAATTTCCTGCAACAACTAAGGAGCTATCAATTTTGGGAAACGTAATTTGAATTGAGGTAAACGGGTCGAGAGAGGTAACGAGCGAATCCACATTGTAGATTACTGTCAAACTTGGCGTATGAATTATTTTATAATTCACAGTAAAATTATACAAAACATCGATTCCTTCATTTTGAAAAGTTGCCTTCGGATTGAAGCCTGTTAACGCCCTTTTATTTCGACCAATACCCGGGTCATCAACTGATGTTGTTCCCCCATCGAGAGAAACAGGAGTAATACCAAAAAATTCATCCGCACCGATGTCAGGTTGTCCACCATCACGTGCCTCTCCGTCAATATCTTCCTCAATCGTAACTTCCTGATGAGCGCCGGAGTTATTTGCCAACGATTTCGTATTGTTGGGAATATGTAAATTTATTGAACTGGCAAATCTGGGATTCCCTTGATAACTTCCTTCATCTAATCCGGTAGTATCCCTCCACTGTTGAAGGGTCTTTTTATCATTTACCGTCCCGGTCCCTTTAAATTGACCGATATAACCGTACGTTCCTTCAACATAATATAAATTATTACTGAGTTTCAACGGTGATGATGCCGTTCCAAACACTATGGCATAATCCTTTGCACCATCTCCAGGACTATAATTTGCGAAGATGTTATTTGCAATTATTTTGGCAGTATCATTATTATAAAAAGCGTAACTAACACCCGTGCTACCGCCTTGGTCGCCGGAAATATAAACTGAATTGAACATCACCGTATTATCATTACCTGTCCCGATGTACATTCCTGCAGAATTATACGAAGTTGATGTTGCAGTTGCGGTCGGAGCATTAATGTCCGAGATGATGTTGTTCAAGCAAAGGAGATTCGTGCTTGAGGGAGATGTGGAGGATGAATAAATACCGTACGCTTTCGAGGTGCTTGTCCCCGTATAGGAAACACCGTGAATATAATTTCCAAGTACCGAAATATTTGAATTCCCACTCGTTAAATATATACCCACCGCGTCGGATGATGGTGCGGAAATATTTTGGATTTCATTTTTTTCGATGAGAAGCGAGTCTTCGTTCAAGGCATAAATTCCATAATGCCGGATTTGTTCACTCGAAGTTCCTATACTATTATTACGAATAACATTCCGCTTATTTTGCGATGTAGCCGAAGGTCCCGCAAAATAGAAACCGTCGTACCCATTTGAGAGTTGATTATTTTCAAACACATTGTCAGTAATAGGTCCGCCAGTTGCGGTGGTGGCAGTGATGTACACAATGCGATTCGTTGTGGTCGTAACATTACTCGATTTCAGGATACAGTTTTTTATCGTATTGTATTTCGCCGCCGCTACAATTCGTAAGGCAGAGTTTCCGGTTGTCGTAATTGTTAAATTTCTTGTGGTACCTCCTCCTTGATTTGAGCCATCTATGGTAACATATCTACATCCTGAATCACGAATAGCCCACGTTCCGGTTGCCGTAATCGTTGGTGAAACATTTGGTGCAGGTTTGATAGTAACTTCTTTTCCGGGAACGCCTTGATATGTGATAGTAATTGGAGATTCGTTGTATACTGGGTTAGTCAATATAAAAGTTACGTTTCCGATTACGGGAGAACCATTCAAAGTGTTTATCGCAGCGGCAAGGGTAATAAAATCTCCACCTGAACCTACGTTATAAATTCCAAGAAGCGGCAAACGGGAAAAAAATGTGGTTTGAATTGTGTCGTCAAGAGGATACGTATCTCCCTGTGTTGAAACGATCGTCTTCATTATATATATGCCTGTATCTATTGGAGTAAACGCATCAAAATCATGAAACACGGATTCTCCAGAAAAAAGTGAAGTTATTATATTCGAATTTGAATCCACTGGTGTATTCGCAACAGAACTCTTGTAAACATACATCTTTAAACTTATTGTATCAAGTGTTTGTAATCCACCATTTCGAACTTCCACTTGCGGAATAATAGGTTGGTTGACGGGAATTATAGCGTTATTAAGAGGAGATGAAAACTGAACTAAACCGACATTGATTTCAGGTGGGTATGTAACGATAACACTGTCTATTCGCCAATTATCCAAGGTAAAACTTGTAGTCCCGTTAACATTAAATTTTATCCTCGCCTGAGATGAGCCATTGAGAACAGATGCATCAATGTCTAATGCTTCATCTAAAATACCCGATGCGGGGTACGTTGCATCATTATGTTGATAGAGTGATGCCCATGTAGTGCCTCCATCACTGGAAACAGAAATTTCAATATTCAGACCTCCATTGTTCGCATCATCAAAATCGTCGAAATATGAATGTACTTTTAATCGTGTACCACCTGTTGAAAAACTCGCATCAAACACCGGAGAAACCAAAGATTGAGAAAAGTTTAATTGAGTCGGTGACCAATTAAAATTAGCATGCTTTGTATTCATTGGCGCAGTTGTTGCCGCTGCAGGACGCCAATTTGTCGTTGTGTCGAAACTTATTTCGTTATATTCCGACCATCCTATATCAGAAAATAAAGTAAAATTATCAAAATACTGTTGGTAAATAACTCCTTGCCCAAATGTTAAAGTTGGGAGTATCCAACATAAACAAGATATGATAATAATCGAAATGTGTTTCATAATATTCCTCACTCATAAAAATAAATTGATGACCTGTACTACTTTTTTGTCTCTACCAAGAAAAAATGGAGGGGAATCCAATGTTCCTCCTCCACTTTTTCTCGGAAAATAAATTACATTATTCCATCGAAAGAGAAGATGCTCAAATCCTCTTATTCGATACCCCGTTACTTGACGAGGAGCATTTTCTTTTTGGCGGAGAACTGCCCGTCACCTTCGATTGCTTTGGCAGTAAGGCGGTAGAAATAGACGCCGCTGGCGAGCGAAGAGGCGTCGAAGACCACTTCGTTATAG
>Ga0207952_1000428_pt1 | contig 35130 bp, 30 predicted proteins | sample SubbioR12Aug_8Ca_FD_184831 | JGI IMG/M metagenome (GOLD analysis project Ga0207952, IMG submission 184831) | Serpentinite rock and fluid subsurface biosphere microbial communities from McLaughlin Reserve, California, USA - CR12Aug_8Ca (SPAdes) | ecosystem: Environmental > Terrestrial > Deep... | reverse complement strand
AGGGACTCGTTCTCGTACATGATCGCCCAGTCCCTCAGGAACAGGGCGCTGGCGTACAGCTCGACGTTGTGGTGCAGGAAGGTGTAGGCCTCCACCCCGTCCTTCGCCGCCTCGGCGTCCTTCTCCGTGACCTCCCTGTAGACGTCCCTCTCGCAGCTGTACTCCGCGAACTTCCTGGGGGAGAACCTCACGTTCCTCGGCCCTATGTACGTCCTCGCGCCGTCGAAGTCCCCGAAGTGCACGCCTATCGAACCCGCGGTGTCCCTCTCGAGCGAGAAGTAGAAGGTGAAGCCGTTCTCGAGGAATCCGACGTCGTCCCTCCATACCTCCCTGGGGCCGATGCGCTGGCTCCCGTGCTTCTCGACCACGTACGGCCTCTCCTTGAGGAAGAGCTCCCTGTTCCACTCCCTTTCCTGCGCGTCCTCCAGGGAGTCGACGTACTCCTCCATCTCCTCGTACCACGGGCCCAGGACCTCCGGGAACAGCCTCCGCGCCAGGGTCTCGTCGAATCTCTCCCTCTCGCTCCGGAAAATTGGGTGTATCGGCAGCTTGAAGTGCGGCTTGGTCCCCGTGCCCGTCTCGACCATGGCTATCGGTATCTCCTCCTTCCGTATCAGGACGTCCTCGGCCCTCATGTGAACAAGTGCAGGGCCGAAGGATTTAAAACCGAGATTGCATTAAAGGAAGGAGTTAAGGTAAGGAAGGGGAAGCTGAAGGACTGGGATAGGGAGTTCTTCGGGTTCTAGACGAATACTATATCAAAAACCCCATGTAATAATTCATTCACATACTTCCACTGTATTGTACCTTACCTCGTCGTTATACCCAACACGTTCCACTTGATTATATCTAGTTTCGCCGGGTCCATTTACGACGTAACTGCACTCTACATCCTGCCCAACCACATTATCAAATATCTTAGAGAATGTAGCGGCTGAATGAGAATTTACATAATAAGATACAGTTTCGGTAGTCGTCCCCTCCAATGTTCTGAAGCTGAAATCCACAGAAAACGCTCCTCCCGTATTCTCCGTATTAGCTACGTCTAAACTCGCGAATACGTATTCGCCCTTGCTAAAATCAAACAAATGCTCACATTTTCCATTACTGGTTAGATATTTGTAACTGTAATAGTAAGGTACCTGATCCATGTAGGTATAGGGAACCTGCACTGTATAAGGCTCTTGAACGTATCTACAAGCAACTTGTTTCTGAATTGATGGTTCATATTGACTTGGACTCCCAGCACCACTAGATATTACCTCCGATTGCTCATTTTTCGAGTTATCAGCGATTTCTACTTGTGTGACCGTAGTAGCGTACGGTGTTGCCCATAACATGATAAATGCCACCAAAATTATTCCTACTGAAATCCCGCCGATAACAAATTTGTTTTTCATTATATTTGGATTCGTCCTTGTTATTCTAGTAAAATCCGATAATTTCGTACCACATTTACCGCAAAACTTCTTACTATCAGAATAACTTGAGCCACATTTTTTACACTTTTTCATCTACAATCAGTTATAATTCGTGTGTCATATACTTTCTGAATGACTGAAAGGTATCGATATATCTCCAAGTAAGGGTACCTTGACATATGCCGTCCCAACTATTTTCATGGTGGACCCACCTCCTCCAAGTGCCCCCTTAAGATACTCCCAGCCTCCGGTCAATCCACCACCGTAGGACACCCTCATGCTAGTAGATGGATAGGAGTGCGACATGGAATCTATAGTAACAATATTTGGTAACAATCCTCTTCCTATCTTGGCGTCATTTATGTATATGTCGAAATCTGCCCTATCGAATACTATCGAAACCTCATTTGGATTGTAAATGTCTAGAACCAAACCCAAATTTATGCCACTAAAATCTATCCCCGAAACCCTTACATCATTTACTTCGACCGTTGGTGGTTTCATCAACTGAACGCCCCCCACTTCACCAACTGCCCATAACCTCGGAACTATAAAGAAAGCCGCCGCTAGAACGAATAAGACCAAAATAGCTACTCCTAAATTCTTTCCCAAGCTACTCTTTTTTTCAAAATTAATTTTTGTATCTGGTATATGAATTCTCGGGCTATGATTATGTGACGAATGACTCTTAATTCTAAACCCACATTCCACGCAGAAGTTAGAAATTTTCTCCAGTCTAGTTCCACATTTAGGACAAAACTTCATTATCTTTCTCTCCAAACTAAGATTGTTATAGGGACATAAATACGATTTAACGGAAGAGGGAAACCCCCTTATGGGAATAATGAGCGCCCAGGAGGAAGCTTGAGTTTAGAATCAAATGTCCCATCTGATTATCTGCTTCTATCTGTCCATCTATTGCATTTCAGTACAGAAATAGCTAACGGTACTATCGGAACGACACTCGCGTAATGCAGATTGTCTATCTAATGCAGAATAGTTGGAATGCGAGGATTCTGTTCTAGATGCAAAGAGTATCGTGGCGATGGAGAAGAGTGGGGGATCCACTCTTGGGAGAACTTTCCAAAATGCGACAAGTGTGGTGGGTTTGTAGATTTGAGTGATTACTGATGGAAGAATTTGAATCAGTTGTCCTTTCATGTGGCCACTCGATTACATCGCATGCCGGTCTTGGTGTTTGCAGTAAATGCAAACGAAGAGTTTGTGGAAAGTGTCTACAGATAATAGATGAAATAATTCTGTGTCCCAAATGTTTTGAAGAATTCATAGGTGACAAAAATGAATGAGCTCTGGCAGTGCAGAATTTGCAGATCAATAGTTACACGGGACCAGATAGATGGTGTTTGCAAGACGTGCAAAAATCACACTTGCATCCATTGCAAAAGGACTTGTGACAAATGTCAGGAAATTTGTTGCATGTTTCACCTAGAGGCAAAGATAGTGATGAGAAATCAGCAACCGTTTGTCCATAGACTCTGCTGGATTTGTAAAGAGGTGTGGTGAGTATCCGGTAATACATTATGAAATATTTAAAGATGTAAGATACTTCAATAATCATGGGAACACGGCTTGAAAAACTCAAGAAATACAGAGTGTATATCGTTCTTGCCCCAATCCTGTTCTTTTCTTTCTTGATACAGAGCAGTAGTGAGTTTGCATCACTTTTTGGCAAATATTTGACCGCAGTGATAGTTTTGATCGCAGGCATGTCAGTATTATCCGATGTTATCATCAAAGCAAAGGACGGAAATCAAATTGATGAAATTGATACAAATGTGAAAGAACATCGTGAAGAATCTAAGGAAGCCAATAAGATCATTATTGACAAATTAGATAGTGAAATAGAAAAATGGGATTCTAAAAAAGAAGAGATCTATGAAAAAAACAGCCTGTTGATTGATTTGATAAATGAACAGCTGATACCAATACAAGTTGTGGATGAAACAATACCTGATAAAAAATTTGTAACGGTTTTCTGTACGGCCGAAGGCTTCAGTAATAATTTGCCTGCACATATTAAACAGCTAAAAGATGACGATTCAGAGAGATACCGTCAATTTAGACCAGATTATACAAAAATCTTTGAAAAATTACAGTTTATCCAACTTTCAGGAAGAGATCTGTACTTCATCATTGCTGAAGATAACATCTATCCAGAGAAATTGAGGAACATAACCAAACTTGCAGATTATCTTAACCAAAAAGCTAGACTATTGTTAGATGAAAAGTGGAATCTCATAATGAAAGATGCGGAAATAAACAGTACTACATTCTATAAGAATAGACATGATAAAAACAATCCTCTAAATTTCAATATGCTTCTTATCAAGTCTAATAGAAGGGATATGAGACACAGGTTCAAGATAACAAATGATTTCAATCCTGAATTTATTGCTGAGTTAGCTTCTTTATCCAACATAGAAAAAGTGAAGAGTAAGATAAAAGAAAACGATAAAATCGAAATTAAGAAATTTGTTTTGAGATCGAGTATTAAAATTCTTATTCTGAAAATAGATAAGAAATCTGACCAAAAGAAAATACTTGAACTTGAATCAACATTCAGGAAATCTGAAGAAGAGGGTGGTCTTGGAATCAAATACTTCTACGATTATCACAAAAAAGACCGAGAAGACATTGTTAAAATATTGAAGAAGGAATTTTCAGAGGAGGAAAAGATAACAGAATACACCAATATGATAATTGAAAATAGTAAAAAATACAAAGATGATTTAATCAAACTCGGAATAGATTTGTCTGAGTAATTGTTTTCCATTTAACCGTTCATCCTGACTTTACTAACGGAAAACTGCATCCGCAAGGTAATTCCTTACATATACAGCATTTGAATGGTGAACTGGGTCTGCTTATGCGGCAATTTCGTGCGTGAAAAGCGGTTTTGCCCCCGTTGCAAGCTGATGCGATTCAGACTGGACAACTCACCAATTTTGGATTATTGGGGTCTCGGAGTCGGAACACTATCAAATGGTTTACCGTTTAATTTTCCGCTACATCTTTTTTCAACACATACTCTTGTCTGTGGCCAGACCGGGACCGGCAAGTCGAGATTTGCGATGAACCTTGCAGTAAAGGCAGAGAATCATAATTCAACATATGGAATCAAACTTTTGATAATAGATGTAGAAGGAGAATGGAAAAACATAATTCCAAAACTAAAAAACAAAACGGAATATTTTACAGTGGACAAGAATCTGAAGATCAATCCATTTGATCTAGGAGACCCTGCACTGATCAGAGAACTGATGCGAGAAACAATCTTCAAAGGAATTGAAAAAGAATATGTCGATTTGTCGGCTCAGATGAATTTTGTTTTACAAGAGACTATCAGTGAAAGCAAGAACATCGAAGAGTTGATCAGAAACATCAAGTCATATGACAGACAGAAACTAACTGCACTTGACAAAACGAAAACTGCACTTCTTGTAAGATTGGATCCTTTCATGCGAAGTCCACTAAAGGAAATTTTCTTTTGCAAAAAATCAAATCCAGACTTCTCAAAACTTGACGACCAGAACATTGTAATTGATCTGCATGCACTTGATTCGCTTGTTGCGTATGGGAGCGAACTGCGTCTTATCTACAACACAGTTACGACCTACTATCTAAGAAAAATGTTGAATCGTGGACCCTGCGACTGGGTCTCCAATCTCTTCATAGCAGATGAGGCCCAGTTGCTGGTTCCAAAGATTCTCCATAAAATTGTCGTAACAGAATCTTGGCCAGCAACTGAATTTGCAACAAGACTAAGAAAACGCGGATGTGGACTGATTCTGATAACACAATCGCCGAGCAACATAGAAAAGGACATTCTCAAAAACACCGGGACAAAAATCACATTCAGATTACAGCACCAGGAAGACATCAAAATCATAGCGGAATCAAACGGATTTGCAGATTCTACAGAATACCAGTATCTCGCAGACCACATCGTAAAACTACAAAGGAAGACTGCCGTTGTATCCACAATAGGCCAAGAGCCTTTTCTCATGATCTCAGATGATTTCAACGTTCCAGAGTTTGCCGTCGATGTGGACGAGCCTGAAATCCTATCGGAAATTTACCAAGATGAGGATGTCAAGACTTTCCTTGAAAGCATAGAGAAGAAACCGTTTATCTCCGTCACGGAAAGAAGGGTTGACCTTGGATGGAACGACACCAAATACACAAAGACGGTAGACGGCCTGCTACAGAAAAGAAAGATCCAGAAAATATCTGTAAGTCTTGGACGCGGCTCTCCCAGAATTCTCTACCAACTGTCAAATGCAGTCCCCAGTGTAAAGCACGAGTTCTATGTCAACTGGCTAGCGGAAAGTCTCACCAGAAAAGGATTTGATGTAAGAAAGAGCAAAGATGGACCAGATATAATGATCGAAAAAATGTCCGTTGCAATCGAAGTCGAGCTCGGAAAATCAAACATGCACGGAAACATCAAAAGAAACATCGAGCAATTTCAGAAAGTGATAGTGTGCTCTGATCAAAAGAAGATGCTTGAGAGTCTTTCAAGGCAAACAGAAGCTCAGAATGTTTTCTTTATGCCGGTGCAAAACGTTCCGGCCTTTTTGGAGAAGATGAAGACTGGAAACAATTTGAAGGATATCTGATAGTGAGGTGAGCAAGTGGAAGATGAAATTCCGAAACTTTACGAAACAGACGACACACCAATTGAAAAGAAGATAATCTATCAGATGTGGGAGCTCAAGAAAGTAGGTTTCTACTGGCTTATTGCCGAGCTTGACAAAAAAGATAATCTTGCGTTTGGTTATGCAAACCTCAACGATGATCACTTTGCAGAGTGGGGTTACATCAGCATGGAGGAGCTGATAGATAACAATGCAACGATGAACAGGGACTGGAGGCCTTGTCCATTTGACGAGGCCCAGAGAAAAGTTGGTGATTATCGGAGGAGATTATACGGAAGATGACAATGGATTTCTTGACGGTTACATTGTAGATGAGCATGGGAGGATAAAGGGGGAGGCAAAGAGATACGACCCTTACTCAAAGTTTGGAGAGATGATGCTTTATGATGTTGACAGTTTTGGTTTTGTAATTGGCTTTCTTGGCAAGGGCTGGCAGGTTATGTCAGAGTCTGATCTGATGCAAGATGAGAAGCTGAGAAAGTCTTTAGAGATTGCAAAATATGATGTTTGGAAAAGATACAACATCATTGATCTAATGTCCGACTATGGAAAGATGTGCAAGAACATGGATAATTTTGAGGTGTTTTGCAGGAGAATCTACAAGAGCGTTTTAGATAGAGAGAAGAAGAACTAGTTTTCAATCCAATCTTGTGGAATGAGGCCACCGCTTGTATTCCTCCACCTTTCAACAACGGCCCCTCGAAATCTACTGTCTGGCATGTCTGCATGATCTGTAATGATAATTTGAAACTCCAAATGAAGTGATTCTACAAAATCAAAAATGAAATCATACATTCGTTTCAATGCGGTTCTATCTTCGTCTTTTAATTTTGCAATTGACCCCATATCTTCATCTTTTTCCACTGGATAGTAAACCTGTGATGGTTGATCAAGGAAGATGAATCTCGGTACAGGTCTGTTTCTCTTAATGAATTGTTGATGAAGTGCAAAATGTGTTATCAGATGGTAGCCCACCCAATTCTCACCACTGCCCATCTTTTTCAGTGGAATAGGACGATCTTCTCTATCAACGACAACTGTGGCATGAACATGATCGAATCTTACAGGATTTCCACTATGTTCTAATTGTAGTACATTCGCCCATTCAGTCATTTGGATACCCATTATATTCAAAATTGATCTAAGTCGTTCTTCCTCCTCATCGTCTTTTAATTTTGATTCTAAAGCATCAACTTTTTTCTTTAATTCATCTACTTTCTCTTGGAGTGGTGATGTTTCATCGACAATTTTTACGTTCTCAAGCCACAAAGATATTCGTCCTACAACTTCTGCTTTTCGTATGTTCAGATCATTTAATTTTCTTACAGAATCTTGCTCTCTAACAATCGCATTTATTGATTCTCTTTTTTCTTCTAGTCTTTGTTTTATTTCTATCATCTCGCCTTGAAGACGGTCTATGTATTCTCTTAATCTTGGTTTTTCTCTAATTGTGGATTCTAGATTTACACTGATGTCTTGAATAGATTTGTGCAAAGCTTCTGAATTTGGTAGGGGATTCTTGAGTTTTTCAGAACATAGAGGACAGTTATCTGATTCTTTCATGCTATCAAAAAGACCAATAGATTCTAGTCTTATTTTCTGTTGATCTATTTCGCTCTCATAACCTTCTGCTTCTTGTGCAAACGTTTTTGCTGCACGTATCATATCCGACTTATCATTTAACTGTAAAATCAGATTCCTTTCCTCGTTTTGAATCTGTACCAGTCTGTCAGAACCTGGAAATGATAATTTTTCTGGATTCCAATCTGTGACCTCTTCTAATTTTTTCTTCACGCTTTCAATATCGTGTTCATTGGTGCGTTCTTGAATTAATCCGGCATGTGCAGCTTCCTCCATGAGTGATATCCCACGATTCGTGCCTTGGCCTTTAATTTCTTCAGCTTCTTGTAACTCGTCTATTGCTTTTCTTAATTCTCTTCTGAGTGTGTGCAACTCTTGTTCTAAAATCAGTTTATCCTCACGAATGGCTCCCAGAACGTATGGCAAAGTATCTTTGATTGACTGGAAAACCCAATGATCTGATTGCTTATGAAAGAGGATTTTCTTATTTGCTATCTCATCTTGTTGTTGAAAACAATAAAGTAATGAATGCCTAAAATTGGCTTCCAGTGAGGCTCTTGTTTGTCCAGGCGGCGGTGAATGCATGTTTGGGGCAAATCCTATTTTTTGTGTCAGCATTTTCACAAACGCCTCTATCGTGGTGTTGGCCTCTTTTGGGGCAACATCTGGACTCTCTATTTTATCTCCCTGTTCTATATACACCATATTTGTGGATGATTTATCAGGATCAGGATTCTTTCTCGCGATAAAAAGTTGATTTGAATTAAATTGGATTTTCAAGCCAAACCAGTTTACCGAGTCTTTGATTATCCCTTCTGGAACAGTGCAATCACTACTGCCCAAACAATAATCGACAATATCTATAATTGCAGATTTACCGGTAGCCGACTTTCCTGTAATTATGTTGACTGCACCGGGTTTTAATTCGAGAATGCGTTTTTTCCCGTTTTTTCCATATAGGATTATTTCTAGAATTTGCATTACGGTCTCACTCCCCACATTGTGTAGATTGTTGTCGGATTGCCTGATTTGGAAAACCATTTCCCTACAATCGCAGATTTCTTAAAACAATCTGACACTTCATTTTCATCTTCAATTTTTTTTGGTGAATAATCCTTCATAATTATTTTAGCGAAATTATTTATTTCTACTGAATCCGAATTCAAGAGAAATGTCAATGCTTCATTGGTTATTGGGAGCAATTGTTTTGCACGTTCTGCAAAACCTATTCTGACTTCTTGGTGCTTATGAATCCAAGCATCAAGATGATCTTTAGTTTTAGAGTTTATGGTTTCACGTGTTTTTTTATGCAAGACTATTGGTAGGATTAAAAATGTAAGTGGGTATGGAAAATAATCATTTGAATGTTTTTCATAAGCGAAAAAACATCTCCTCAGTATTTCCGCACAAAATGGGGGGTTTAGAAGATTTGCGACTTCTATAGGTCTATGTTTCCATGCTAACATCATTGCACCCCCTGTTCTGGACTAAGCAGTCTTTGAAGTCGATCTATGAATTGCAAATGCCATCCTACTTCTCTCTTATTAGCCAAAATATGATAACTGCCACGCATCACATATGGTTCTGATACGCGGGGCCTTATTGGAATATTTTCCCCCAAAATCACATCACTGTAAAGTGTTCTTCCTCTTTCTTTCATATCATCTTCAGTTGGAGATTCTCTTAGATCTTCTTGCATTATGTAGAAAAGTTCTCTCCACTCTCTTACCAGCTTATCTTCATATTCAGTTAACTCATTTCCAAGCAGAAGATCTTCTCTAACCCATTTTGAACGCTGTTCAAACGCTCTATAGTAATCACTTATAGCTAAATTAATGCGCTGATCTAATACTGAAATTATCTTTAACTGCTCTATGAAGATTTGTTGTTGTGGTGGGAGTTGATTAGCATGCGGCGCTACGGCTTGTAGAAAATCGATAGGTAGGTTATCCTCTTCAAACTGTTTTTGTAAATCCCATATCTCATTACTCAATTCTTTGAACAGAATTGGACCAGTTACTTGGCGAGTGAGATGTTTTACCGATCTATCAAACCACCATCCCTCAAGTCTTTTTAATAATGGCTCTTTGAATTTGTCAGGTACAACCAATTTCAGCTGCGCTTCTAATTCCCGCTTTAGATCATTTATCAATGGAAATTCATCTACGATTTTGATATTCTCCACGAGTTGTCTCTGTTTTTCATCACCAATCTTCAAGAATGCCTCATATCCAGGTTTGTTGGTTTGACCATTGTCTTCGGAAGCAATTCTACAAAATATGGCTAGAGCTTCTTCTGTATTTCTCATACCAGATTCTTTTGGTCGTAATTTGCTTGAAGCACTACCATCTTGAGCTTTTGCTGTAGTGATGAGAGTTAACGTGACATTACTAGGATCAAATCGACCCTCAGCAATTTCTGTAGACCAAACTCTCAATGTTTTCCATATGTCAGTGCTTGTGTCTATAAGAGATGCTGTAGAAGTAATCCTATGTTTAGTTTGTATTAATTCCTCAGGAGTTCCATCTCTTTCAAAAACGATATCATCTAGAGATTCAAGCGATATTTGTGAATCTTTTGGAGACTTCATTAAAAGAAGCAATGCACAACGCAGTTGATAGTAATATCCTATATTACTCCAAGTTGCTGAAAATCTGTTTGAGTTTTGCGACATTTCAAATCATTCTCAATTGGTTACGAAATCTCCTTCTCCCTCGCATTTATCCTTGATGGAATATGTAATTTAGTTGATTTTCACACTACTTAATTCTGATTATGTTAGGCTATTCTGTCATAACCATCATTCTTTATTCTAGTATAACACTTATCCAATCCCATGAGATTTCGGATTGGTGATGTAGTAAGAGTTATCCACAAAGGAGATGTGGAGAAGATCTGCACAATAATGGATGTCTTGGAAGATTATGACGGAAACACTTACTGGTTGAAGAGTGAGACCGGCAGAATAATGCTGGAAGTAGAGACTCCTGATATAGTTTTTGAGAAGATGGAATCAACTAATATTTAATAATTGATTTTAGACATAATTCCTAAGAAAATTTAGTTAGCAAATCTTCAGCATTTGTTACAACATCGTATTTGACATTAATTTCCTTAAAGTGTTTCTTTGCACAAAGAATCTTCTTTTTCTCATCTGGCCTAAGCTCATCGAGATTTGTGGTTCCCTTTGTTTCTGATACAAAGTATAGTTTTTGCCTTACTTTTCCACGTAAATCAACATCATCCATCACTACGGCCCAATCTGGATTGTAATTTCCAATTGGAGTGTCTATTACAAACCAGTTTGGCAATTTGATGAAAAGTTTAACGTTACTCATACTGTTGAGTTTCTCGGCAAAAGTTTTTTCAATCTCTGAATCCCAAATTATTCCATTGTAAATTGAGCTATCAACTGGAACAATTGCATTCTCATATGTCAGAATGTCTTTGAATAACTCCATCTTGTACCAGTCTTCGACTTCGAGATATTTTATTCCATCAATCAAAAAGTCTTCTAGCTTTTCTTTTATTTTGGAAGACACAGAAGATATGAAAGATTGTGGGTTTTGAAATACAAGATCAAGGTTATTGATCTTTGTAAGTATGTTTACAATTGTAGAGCGAGTTAATTTTGTCTCATTGCTTAACTGTTCTATGATGTTTGGAATTGGAAAGTTACTCTCAATTTGTGCTCTGCCCGTTCCACGAACATCTGTCTTTACTTCATACTGTGATTGATTATCAGATAATGTAAGTGATGCCGTAACAATGTTTACATTTATTGATTCGACTGAAACATTTGACTCTATTTCTGAGACACATGAATCAATTAATTTTTCAGTATCTAGTTTTACTGCATATTTTGTCTTTTTTGAGACTCGCTTCCAGAGTTCCTTGAATTCTGGATTGAGTTGGAATCCTTTCTTTAGTTTTAACGTGGTTCTCTTTGGTCTATCATGAATCTCTGGTGAGCCGCCTGTACCATATTCCTCTTCATATTCGGTCTGGAGTTTTGATGCGTAACTGGCATAGTTCTCATTTGCAACCACGGTCAGAATGTTCTGATCGCCATAAAGCCTGTCTCCTTCCTGATTCACTGGTAGCCTCATTCCTCGCCCAATCTCTTGGCGTTTTTTGATTCCAGAAATAGTTTGATTCAGAGTGCAAATATTGAAAACATTTGGGTTATCCCAGCCTTCTCGCAGTGCAGAATGTGAAAAAATGAATTGTACTGGTTCGTCAAACGAAAGTAATCTCTCTTTGTCCTTCATGATTAAATCAAATGTGTCTTTGTCTTGCTCCATATCCTTTTCTCTCTTTAGTTTTGAAAAGTATCCTGAATGAACATCTTTGACATTCATCTTTGCAAAATCCTTGTAATCTTTTTTTAGTTTTTCAAAAGACTTTTCAAAAGCCTTTCTGATAAATCCCTCATTAGTAAGATAGTTGTCTACTCTGTCGATAAAAAATAGTGAGAGTGGCTTTATTCCAAGAGGTTTTAACATCAATGCTTTTTCAAAATGTTCTTGAACTGTTTGCTCTATTTGTATGCGCATCAGTTCTTTTCTGTCTCCGCCCTGTTCTTCTCCTAGTCTGATCTTGATTCCATTTGAAAATTTAACAAAATTATATTTTGCATTAATTTCTGTTACGACAAATCCATCATATTCCGAATTTTGTGTTTTTTCTGCAAGGTCTTCTCCGTCTTTAACAACAATTTCAGTTGTCTTGTATCCATTTGCTAGCTTTTTGTTTAGTAGTAGTTTAGTCTTGATTCCTTTCTTTTCTGCTTTTATCTCTACACATCTGATAAACGCACTGTTGAAATCTCCTTCTTTAACAACTGACATCACCTCTATTTTTTTCACTAGGTTTTTCTTGTATGCATCAACAGGAGTTAGTCTATACACCAAATTGTAATAGTTTCTATGAGTTGCAGAATATCTTAAAGTAAATAATGGGTTCATGTTAGATATTGCTTGTTTTGCAATATCGCTTTCCATATTTTGTGGCTCATCTAATATCATAATCGGCCTGGTTTTGTTTACAAGATCAATTGGTTTTTCGCCATGAAGACTATCTCGTTGCTGATTCATTATGTTGGAATCTTTGTTAAATGAATCAATGGTCATTACCATGATTTCAATTTTGTTTGATCTGGCAAATTGTCTGATCAGATTAATTTTCTTGGAATCGTATTCATAGTAACTGTATGGCGTGTTTTCATAGATTTCTTTAAAGTGTTTTTCAGTTATTTTCAAGTTCTTAAGAACCCCTTCCTTTATGGCTACAGAAGGCACAATTACAATGAATTTCTTTAACCCATAATTTTTGTTCAAGTCAAAAATCGTTCTCAGATACACGTATGTCTTTCCAGTTCCAGTCTCCATCTCTATTGAAAAGTTCATCCCGTCTAGTTTCTTGATGGCCTCTATGTTGTTATTTTTTTGAATTTTATTGAGGTTTGCCAAAATTTGTTCTTGTGTCAAACTAAGCACATTTGGGATTACGCCGTTTTCAGGAATTACAAAAAATGACTCGTGAGAAAACTTTTGTGACTCAAAAATATCTACGGTGGATTTTATTGCATCAAGTTGAAAATCAAGATTTCTTTGAAATTTTAGCTCCATCATATCGCCTACATTGTTTTTAATGTACACTGTTTAGCGAGATTTGTTTTTTTGCTGTCGTCAAGTGCAGCATCGATGCAAATGAATATGTCTTCTTTACCCAGATTGAGTTCATTTAAGGTCTCATCCTTGACGGTTTTATCCAATGTTATACAAAAGAAATTTTCAATATCGTCTACTTTGTAGACCGTATTGTTTTTAATTGAAATTTTTTCCACATTGCTGTTTAAGCTAAACCCTTCTTTTATGATGCACTCGTAAATCACATCTTGATCTCTGTATTTTGCTATTAATGGGGATTGGAATAGTTTCATTTGATCTTTTAGCTTGGTAGTATCTCTACCTTCATAGTTTTCCCAGACATTGAAATTGGATTTAGAAAGTTTAAACACTTTGAATCCAAGATCTTCTGGTTGCTCTCGATCAATTGGTAATTTTCCTTTATTATCACTATGTAATTTTTTAATCACACGTGATATTCTTTCCTTGCATATGTCCGCAATAGTTTTGTAACCTTCTTTCCATGTAGCAGAGTTTTGTTGTATTGATTCTGGTAACTGCACTAGAATGAAACGCCTATTTCCATTATCTTCATGATTTAATTCTAATATTGACTGTGCGGTGGTACCTGATCCTGCAAAAAAATCCAATATTATGTCGTCTTTCTCGGATCCTTGAATTATAATTTGTTTAATCAACTTAGTAGGTTTTGGAAATTCGATAACTCTGGATCCAAATATTTCTTCAATTTCGACAGTTCCATCCTTAGTATATACACCATCTCCAATTATAGAAGAAAATCCTGTAAATTTTTCTTTTAATTCTGATAAGAATACTTTTCTTCTTGGTCTACCTGTAGGTGAGTCTGGCCAAATAATTCTATTTTCAGTTATCAATCTGGACATTGTATTTTTGTCATATCTCCAACCTAACTTTGGTTTTCCATAGTTAATTTTCGTTTTAGGATTTATGAGATCATAATGACAATTTGGACGTAATTCTTGTGGGAGAAGTCCTACCATATTTCCGCTAGCCCAATCTCCACGTGCATCTTTATCTGGGTTTGAATACATGCTTAGTTTACGTTCTCCCCCTCTGATTCTTTTTCCATAACATAACACATATTCGTGATCTATAGATGCTCCCGTAACATTTCGATTATCTTTATTTTGTCTACTCTTCCATACAAACTGTGCAATAAATGACTCCTCTCCAAAGATTTCATTCATTATCATTTTCAAATTATGAACTTCGTTGTCATCTATCGAAACAAAAATCACTCCATCTTCTCTTAACAAATTTCGTGCAACAAATAATCGTGCATACATAAACGAAATCCAATCAGAATGGAATCTTCCAGATGTTTCATGATTTGTTGTTAATTTTACTCCTGATTCGGCTTGGCCTGTTTGTTCAAGATATGCTTGAATACTATTGTGAAAATCATCCTTGTAAACAAAATCATTTCCTGTATTGTAAGGTGGATCAATGTAGATCATTTTGATTTGTTCAAAATATGATTTTTGTAGAAGTTTTAGAACTTCCAAATTATCTCCTTCGATGAATATATTTTCGGTTGTTTCGAAGTTAATTGATTGTTCCTTTACTGGAATTAGAGTGCCTTTGCTTGTAGTTTGGATTGTCTTGAATGTATCATTTCTTCCTGCCCAACTAAACGAATATTTATCATCTGATGATTCAAGGATATTTCCAAGAGTTCTGTTTAACTTCTCTGAATCAATTTTGCCTTCAGTAAAACATTCTGGCAAGACCTGTTTAAGTTGATTTACTTTCTCTTCAGAAATGTTATTTGATTCTTTATTAATTTTTGACATGATATTCTCCGATTTAATTATCCCTGATTATTCTACTTTTTAGATAATAGATATAGTTATTCAATAATCCGAATTAAAATTAATTCGTATTTGTAAATATACTACTGAGTAGTAGATATTATCATATCACGTTTTTATGTTTAAGTTCTTTTTCAACCGATTCTAAATCCTTTCCACAAGAATTACATCCAGATTGAATGATCCATTGAGAAGATGATTTACGAATAGTATTGCTTTTTCCCTTACCACTTTGAACTTTTCTAACTGCATATGCTTCAGGATAGAATAGACATTGAATTTCACCTTTATCACAAAATGGGCAGGCTAGAATTTCATACTGTTTTGACATGATTACATTCTGATTTTTATTCATTAATAGTTCATTCATCTGTCTCTTTTTTATCACAAATACTCCAAAAATCACAGTTTCTACATGTCTGATAGCTTGGAGTGGCCTCAAATTCCTCATTTAGAATAGACTTGACTTTGTCATCTATTGTCTGTTTGACATTTTCTACCTGCTGTTTCTCAATTGGGTTTTCTACAATCTTGTCATGCTTTAGATAAAACAGTGATGTCTTTTGCGGTGACTCGCCATATACTTTCTCTACTCCAAGTGCATAGATGTTCATCTGAGGATCTTCTCTGATTGATTTGCTGTTTTCATAGACCCCACCAGTTTTAAAATCAATGACTTCGAATTTACCATCTGGAGTCTTTTCTACTCTATCAATAAACCCGTTAAATGGAACTCCGCCAATCTCAACTGTAAATCTCTGCTCTACTGCAACAGGCGAGTTTGGATTTTCCTTTGCCCACTTGAGATAAGTCTTGATCATTTCCTTTGCTTTTTCTTTTGCTTGGTTTTCCTGAGTCTCGTTTTGGAATCCACTTGAGCTCCATTCTCTTGCAAGAATCTTTAATGCAAGTTCCTCTGTTGGTGTAGTTCCTTCAAGTTGAAGTTTTGTAAGATGCTCTGCAACTGCATGAACTGCACTTCCAAGATCAAAGTACGGCCTTGGTGGTGTAGGAACTTCCAAAATGTGAGCAAACTTGAATTTCAATGGACAGTCAAGATATGTCTTGATCTTTGATGCGCTTAATCTCAGTTCATCTTTGCTAATTATTCCTACTTTCTTTCCTTGAAGATTGGAATCAAGTTCTGTGTCATTATTGTCTATTTTTAGAATGTCTTCTGGGTTGAATGTTGTAAGGTTGCCATTCTCTTCAAAGTGTTTTACCTTGGCAAGTTCGATTATTCTTTGAATCGCACTCTTGAGGTGCATCTGGTTAAGTGATCTTACTGCCTTTGTCTGAAGGTCTTGCTTTATCTTTTCAATTCTCTTCTCGTCTTCAAGAAGTGCTTCTCCGTTCTGGCCGTTATACTCCACAACATCGATGATTGGATTTTTGTTAAACTTTATCTCATCCAAGAACTTTGAAGGCTTTGTCTCTCTGATATTCTGACCGTATCTTTTTGCATATGTCATGTATAATAAATTCTGCGCCCTTGTCATTGCGACATAGAGCAATCTTCTCTCTTCTTGCAGATACAGTTCTTTTTCATTTTCTGTTCTGATGATTCCTTTTGATAGTTCGTTTGGCACATAGAATTTTTTTGCTTGGTATCTTAGAGTTAGTTTGTTTGTTGCAACATCTGCGATAAACACAATTGGAAACTCTCTTCCCTTGCTCTGGTGTATTGTTGTTACTTGTATAGAGTCGTCTCCTTCCATTCCTTCTTTCAGTTCAATGTCAAACTGACCCATCAAAGAGAGATAGTTTATGAAATCATCTAGTTCACCTTGCGGATTTAGTGATTCGTATTCTATTGATATGTTGTAAAATTCTTTTAGGATTAACTGGTTTCTTCTGTTCTCTGAAGTATCAGACTGGAGTAATCGCTTGTAAAGATCTGAGACGGACATCATTATCTGGTAAACTATCTCACTGATTGTAGACTTGTTTTCAAGTTCGATTATCTTTTGAATTTGCTCTGCAAGTTCTCTTATCTCGTCTTTTTGTGTCACGTTAATCTCACTGCAATTTTTCAGCGTCTCAAAAACAAAATCAATGTCTGTTGGGTCTTCTCTTGCTTTTTTCATTGCAACATGGTTGATTTTTGCAATGTTTATCTCAGAAATTCCGTGATTCTTCATCAGACGTACAATCTCGATTCCTGATGTGGTTGGCCTGTTTCCTATTCGCAAAAATGCCATCATATCCCTTATGACAGGGGATGAAAAGATGTTTGATTCACCAATAAAGTTGGTTGGAAGCCCGTGAGCCTTTAATGCCTTGGCAAACTTCTTTCCCTCTGCTTTTCTTCGTGATAAAATGACAAAATCTCTGTATGTGAGGGGTTCATCTGTTCCGTCTCTTCTCTCTATCTTTTTCCCAACAAGTTCCTTTATTGTCTTGACTACAAATTCCACTTCTGCTGACTCGTTATTACACTGTGCAAGAATTATCTTGTCTCCTTGTTCGTGCTCTGATTTGAGTTTCTTTTGTTGTCTTTCTGGTAACTCTTCCAGTAATTGGCTGGCAAGGCTGACAATGTTTTGTGGACTGCGATAATTGCGATTCAAAACTACAACTGTTGTAGATGGAAAATAAGACTGAAAGTCCTTGAAGTTTGTAAGATATGCTCCTTGAAATCTGTAAATGCTTTGGTCATCGTCTCCTACCACTGTGACGTTTCCTTCTTTTACAATTAATTTTACGAGTTCTAGTTGTGCAAAGTTGTTGTCCTGAAACTCGTCAACAAGAACATGTTTGAATCTTTTCTGATATTTTGATAATACATTTGGTTTCTTTTTGAAGAGTTCTATTGCCTGTATTACCATATCGTCAAAATCAATTACCGCTTTGCTTCTCTGAAACTCTTGATATTTGAAATAGACTTTACACAAGTCAGATAGTTTTAGAAGAAAGTCTCTCTCCTCGTCTGAAATATTTTTCTCTAGTTTTGTCTTGATGTATTTCTGAAGTTCTTCAGGTGATATCAGTTCGTCCTTGAACGTGCTGATCCCATCAATTATTGATTCAATAATTTCTACAGAGTTGTTTCCAATTTCCAGATTCTCCAACTTGAAACTGTCAATGTTTTTGAGGCCCCATACTAGTTGTGCAGATCTCTTGATCACACCCGATGACATCCCGATACCTGAATCCAAGACATTGTCTTCTAGAACCTCTTTTGCAAAAGAATGAAATGTGCTAATTTCCATCTCTATGACATCTGTTAGTTTTTCTAGACGTTGTTTCATTTCTTCTGCTGCTTTTTCTGAAAATGTAAGGCAGAGAATCTCTGATGGTTTTATGCCAGAACGAATAAGATGCATGACTCTTTCAATGATAACTCTGGTCTTTCCGCTTCCTGGGCCTGCAATTACTAGTAACGGACTTCCAGAGTGTGTCACTGCCTGCTTTTGCTCAAAGTTGAGATTTACGGACATAACTGTACTGACTAGTTATTTTTTATCTATTAAAAATTCATATCCTGTCACCTTATGACGTACTTATTTAGTTCCAGTTCTAGGTAAGAATAGGTCCGGATGGTGGATTTACAAAAACTTGTGGAAGAGGAGCTTTCACGGGAACCAAACGCTAAGGAACTCATATCTCTCAGTAGAGATATTTTTCAATGGTATGATGAAGGAGGACCTTCTACCATTAAAGATAATTTGCTAAAACATCTGAAAGAGGCCAATTCCGCAGTTTCTAAGAATATCAAAGGAATAAGTCCAGAAGTTAAAAAACCGAAGAAAAAGGCAAAGAAGAGGCATAAATAACATGTCCGAGACGATTCTAGACAAAAAATTCACAGTAGAATCTATAGAAATAGAATCGTTTAGAGGATATAACAAGCCACATTCCTTCACTTTCAAGGAACCTATGACTATTTTTTATGGGAAAAATGGAAATGGGAAGAGTAGTACCTTGTATGCAATTGAATGGTGTCTTTTTGGAAAGATAGAATTTCTTTCTTCACTAGAGGGCAGATCTAGAGATGAGGTGGTCAACCAGTTTAATCCACAAGGAATTGCAAGCGTCAAAATGGTATTGAAAAACGGAAAAGATGAAGTAAAATTAGAAAGAACAAAAAACACCGGCAAGGCTTCTACAAATTTTATCATCAAAACTAAAGATGGTAAATTTGAAGGAGATGACGCAGAAGAGGAATTATTCAAAATTTCTGGAATGACTTTGGATGATTTCATAAGATCTGTCTATCTACATCAAGAAGCCATCAGAGCACTTCTTACTGAAGCAAAAGACACAAGAGATGAAGCGTTAGACAGATTGTTTGGATTGGAGAAAATCAGAAACATAGTAAATGCAATTCCGATTAAAGATGTTAAAGATACGATAAAAGAGCTTCAAAAGAAAAAAGATTCTTTCAGTCAGAAGATCACTGGCGCTATAGAACTTTGTAATGCGGATATTGAGAAATTCAAAAAGAAGGCCTTTGATAATGATCTCTCTGAGAGTAATTTGAACCAAGAATATGTATCAAGAAATGTAAAATCAATCATACAAGAAATACATGCATTATCAAAAGATTACTCATTACCTCAAATCGAAATAAACCAACCTTCCTCCATATCGGATTTTAGTACGTTTGAATCAAAGGTGAAGAAAACACTAAAAGACATCCAACAGGAAAGTGTCGATCTCAATAAAATCTCTGAATTAAATTCCAAGAAAATCATCCTACTGAATTTATCCAAAGAGATAAGTGCACAAGAGACTCCAATTGCAGAATTACAGGCTCAAATTAAGGTCATTGTGGACGAAGAAGGAAATTTGGAAAAAATTACCCGTAATCTTGCCACAGTTGAAAAGGAACTAAAAGAAAAAAACAAGGAACGAGATTCTCTAGATGTAAATTCAAAACTGATTGAAGATGCACTTCAATCTCTTGAACTTCTCACAAAACCGAATTGCCCTGTATGCGATAATTCTATAGACATACAAAAAACAATTGAGAAGTTGAAAAAGCAATCTGAAAACATAGTTGGAAAACAGATAAAAGAAATTAACAATAAAATTTCAACACTAAAGGAACGCAAAAATATTTTAGAAGAATTAGAATTGAAACTTTCCACATATTCTGAACGGCTTGAAAGAGAACAGACATTAGAAGATGACACTCTATCAAAACTGTCTACTGAACTTGGAATTGCAAAACAAGACAAGTCCAAGATTCTTCCAATTACAGAAAAACAAATACAAATTTACACTGATGAAATTAAAAAGCTTGAGAAGAGCGCACAGGATCAATCAGACAGACTGCAAAAAATACGTGAATCTTTAGATTTGATTGGTAAAGTTGTAGATGTACTTAGCAAGGAAATGGAGCTTGGAAATCTCAAAAACTTGAATCCTGAAGATTCCAAAGAAATAGACAACATAGGAAAAGCCATTACAGGGCTTCACAACTTCGAAGACAAGTTAACCACAATTGTCAATGCATCAGGTAAGATTCAAACCAAGCTTGCATCTGAAATGATTTCAGAATCGCAAAAAGATATTGAAGATTATTACACTCAACTCTGCATGCACCAACATTACGATAAACTGAAAATAGATGTTGAGCCTCATGAATTTAAGGGTCGAGTAAAGAATGCTTATTCCATAAGGGCTTTGAATACAAAGGATGGAAATGAGACGCATGTGGTTACACGATTCAGTACTGGCCAGATGAATTGTGTTGCATTGTCAGTGTTTTTTGCACTTACAAAATCTCTTCCTGTAAAATTGGGATTCCTGGTGCTTGATGATCCATCACAAAATCTTGATAGTGAACATAAAAACGCACTTGCAAATATTTTAACTTCTATCTCTAAAGACCGTCAAATATTCGTCTCCACTCAGGATGAAGAATTCAAAAAAATTCTACAATCAAAACAACATGTTAAATTCCATGAGTTTGTTGGTTGGGATGTATCTGGACCTAAATTCAATTAGAGATGAAATCATGGAGAACAACTATACAAAATACAAAACTTATGCAGAATTGAAAAATCTTGCCAATATTCATAATCCAAGCGATTTTGGAAGAGTTAATCAAGCATTACTTTCAATCGCCTTCCAAAAAGCAGGTTTTTTCGTATCACATTTTCAAGGTACAGGTAGACCTGATTTTATCGCTGATAGAAACGGAGAAAGCTATGCAATCGAAGTAAAGGCACCGGTATCAGAAAAAGTGTCTTTAACAAAAGACGATATGACAGGAGTAGAGATGCGAGGACACAAACCACTTCTTGCCATATTGACATATCCATCTCCCGAATCACGATGGTTGTTCATAGAGACCAGCAAATTATCGCCTAAGGTTTATCCAAAAAATATAATCGAGAGATTTTCCATCATAGATCTGGAAAACCAAATTTCTCCATGTTTTCTTTCTGCTATTGAAGAACACAAAGAAAAAGCTGAGATAGGTGCTTCATCTTTACAGTCACTAGTAGAAAGTAAATCCAAATGATTTCATGAAAAAATTAATTGAATAGTATTTTCGTAAGGCCCGAAACTGTCGGTCTTTACCATCTGATTCATTGTCCTTTTTAGTGTCTATTTTTACGACGACGCATACTCATGTATGAATTTTGCAGCTGCACTGGCAGCAAAATCCTTTACTTCCTCTTTCATCTCAATTCCCCTCAACTGCAAAGATTCACGGAGTTGGGGATCAATTTTTACTTCAAGATCCATTCCAGCAGACTTAAAATTGTTGAACTTTCGTTCACTTACTTTATGAAAATAAAATTTAGTTCTCAATCTACTCTCGAAAGGCCATGTAAGGGCAAGTCGACTTCCTTTCTTTTTGAGATGAGGAATGAATTCTCTAAAAGAATCAATGTTTGGTATATGGAAATCTGGTAGCACTATGTGTATTAGACTTGCAGGAGGAAGATGTTCAAAATGAGGTGTAAATTCATATTTTTCACTTTTTTTAATAATTCCTGATTTTATCTTCTTGATCATGTTCTTTGCTTCATAAACATCTCTATCAAAAATGACATCACCTGGTTTTTTAAAAAATATCGTTTGATGAGCTAAACCTTGCCATTTATTTTTGGAAGGGACTCTTTCAGACTGCCATGAAACAAAGGTCTTGTCACGAAATTGAATCATCTCTATATGTGGAGTTATTCCATCACCGACTTCTTTCAGATCACATATTACTAATTCAGCAAAATAGCCCATTGTTCACATTTCATTTCTATTACAGATAAAGATTAATTCTTGGATATTATCTTCAGTCGTTCTAGTTCTCTCCACGTAAGGCCCGAAACTGCCGGACTTTACCGTCTCGCTCATTGTCCTTTTCGTCCTACGGACCTCTCCTGTCGCCAGTAGTCCCGTCGCTGAAAAGGACATGGCTCGCCTCCGGAATTAAAAAACGAGGTGTATTGAGATGACAGATGGAAAACAGCCCGTGCTGACTGGGGTTATTCAGTCAGGAGAGAAGGACCCCAAGAAGAGGAAGATTCTCGGAAGAATCGCGCTCTGGAAGGTCGAGAGGAGGAAGGGGGAGGAAGACTCCCTCTTCCAATGACTGGAGGAAAATAATATGTTCATACTAAACGGAAACGCGGAAAGAGTCATCAGGACTCTCAGGACTTGCGGTCTTACGGAGTACGAGTCCAAGGTCTACTTCACTCTGCTCTTGACTGAGAGGTCAAAGATGCTGGACATCGCAAAGAAGAGTTCAGTACCGCAGTCAAAAATCTACTCCGTGGTGGACAGCCTTAACGACAAGGGTCTGGTTGACGTGTCCGAGGAAATACCAAAGACTGTTAGAGCAAGAGAGTTGGAGCAGTATCTCAGCAGGGAGATTAACGCAAGACAAAAGGGGATTTCCAAGATGATAGACGCTGGAAATCTAATCGGAGAAATAATCCGCTCACTCAGACCGATAGCGATAAGGTACAAGGACAAGTACCGCGTCTTTGAACCGAAGCACAGGAGAAAACGCTATGAATGAGAAAAATATTTTTTCAAATATTCTATTGGGTCATAACCACAAGAACATTTTTCATCAGTATCCCACAATCTATTACAAATTGGACAGGTCGTTTTTGGGCGATTAGATTTACTAATTTTTCTGACAAATTCCAATAATTCTATTAATCTTTTACTTTCTCTTTCTCCTTTTCTTTTAATATAATCGTGAATTTCACTGCTTTCCTGCTCCGTCATGGTTTCTAAATCACCCATTGTCACAGGAAGCTTCATGCTTGATATTGTTTTCAGAATTATTTAATCAAATCACATCAATAAAACTCACCCAAAAAACACAAAAATGAGGTAGGTGTATTGTAAGCCCACCGATGGCTTTCTGCCGTTTTTTATGTGGTTTCAACACACTGGGAACTTGGAAGCCCTTTGGGCCCATCACTCTCAGTGAACTGAAACCTTTCTTATTACGACCTTCCCGCTTGGAAGGTTTCCGACGTATTCCCAACCGCTCCCAATTCTCTGCTCCGCATCGTCTGCACCGACGACGATTTGCCGTCACTCAGAATCCTGAGCAACATTTGCACATCGTCTATGCCCATCGATGAAATCTTTGTCTTCAATTCGTCTTTCTGTTTTGTCAGCTCGTCTTCTTTTCTGTTGTATCGAAAGTCAAGGATCTCGATGCAGCGGTTGAACGCTGCTCGCATTTCCTCAACAAGTCTTGGCGGAAGTATTCCCTTGTTTGTCGTGTATGTACTTTCAATGTCTCCGGAGTGACCCATCCAGAACATTACAAAGTTGTGTGAGACTCTGTTCTGTCCTTCTGCGATTATCATCTGCACGTCAAAGAATCTTCTGTGTCCGTAGTTGCTTCTCCATTCCGTGAATCTCGGTCTTGTCGAGTCGCTTACAACTTTGCATATGCTAGGTGTCGTCAAGAAAGGACTCTTCTTTTTTACCTTGCAGTGTTTTGACTGCGCGATAACTGGCGAGTTTGGACCTAACACGTCACCACAAAGAATTCTGTCGTTGAGATATGTTATCAACAAGCTCGTTGCTGTCGGGGTGAGAAACGTCAGATACTCGTGCCCTGCCTTGCTGAGAGTTTTCGGAACTATCACCATAGGCGGAGTTCTCAGTGCTGTTGCACGACCTCCCACGATTGCGATGTCTGGGAGATTTTTAACCCTGAGTCCGTTATCTCCTGCTGCATTTCCTAGGACCTCTGGCCTCACGCCGCTCTGATTCTCAAACGCAATGATTAGCGCCGTCCTCAGTGGGCTTCTGCTGATTAGCTCCTCCATCTCTTCTGCTGTAGGCAGTTTCTCGTTCTCTAGTGTCGGAGTGGACGTTGCGTTCTTGACGTTGATTTTTCTCTTTATCTCGACATCAAATTCCTTGAGCCAAGACTTGACCACCTTGATTACGCCGGTCATCGTCTGCGGAGAATGACCTACTCTTCCGTCCTTCATCGGTTTTTTCTCCATCATTGCGATGTGGTCTATCAACAAGTCAGAGACGACCTTGGAGTCTTTCATCCCAATCTCTGCGAGCTGCATCGGAGACATCTGGTGATATTCGCAAAACAATCTCAGTCTTCTTTGATACGCGTTTGCTGTGTTGAGACTCTTTCTTGCAAGATTTTCGTACCATCTTCTCACTGACGGGTTGGATAGGAATTGTTGTTTCTTTCTTGTATTGTTTTTGGCAGTGTTGTTTTCTAGTTTCTGTGCTGTTATTGTTCCCATGCTATCAGACCCCACCGCTGTGGGGACCTCATCAGAGAGATAGAACATGTTTCTTGTATTTAGCTCTTTTGTATTGTCATATGTTGTGTCTTGCTCCAATGTCATTTTCATATTTCACCATCGCAACTCTGTCCTGTTGTATGGCGATGGTCTTTTGTGCGACATGGTGTCAGGTTGGCGTTCTACATCGTTTTCATATTTGGCCAAACTGTTGTCATTGTAGAAAACGTCGTCTTGTTTTTCAAGTTCCTTTTTCTGCTCTGCACTCTCTTCTAGTTTTGTTATCTCTGATTGTTTTTGATTTGGCAGTTCGTTGTCTTGTGTTGTTGTTTTTAATTCCGGTTGAATGTCATTTTGTGTTTCTGTCTTTGTTTCCAATTTGATGGTTGGCGTGTGTTGCTGTTCGATGCTCTTGCGCTCGCTTGCTGGTTGTTGCTCGCGCAAGTATTCTGTCTTTTGGAATCCTCTTTGAAACCCGCCATATGATATTTTTGACTCGTGAGATTTGTATTCTTCCCTGTGCGATATGGAGTTTCGATATTTTCTGTAGACGTCTTCCATTGACTTGAGTTGTCCGCTGTATCTGATTGGTGTAGGTGAGTATTTTCCCAATTTACTGGGTTCTCCTGTTGTCTTTCTGTTCTCGTTTATCGGAGGCTGAATCTTGCTTGTTTTGGCTGTTGGAGTTGTTTTTAGTGTTGTAGTTGTAATAATCAAGAACGTCTTTTTTGAGTTTTGACAGATACTGGTTTGCAACGAAATATTTTATTTTCTCACTTTGAATTTTGATCTGAGAGCGTATAGTGTTGACCACCACAAAGTCTCTGCAAAGAAAAATGTATTCATCAACAGAGTCCAACGCAGTTGCAACCCTTGCAGCATTTACTGCATCTGACACAGCAATCTCGAATGCAACCTTATTTTCTTTCTCTGCAAACACATCGACGAACTTGTCGCCGATTGCAAAGTCATGTCTCACGGTCCATCCGAGCTTCTTCAGATACGCTTGTAGAATGTTCTGATAGAGTGCATGCAGTGATCCTACTCTTCCAATATGTTGTATGCTGCTTACATCAACGTTCTGTGTCTTGAGCCAGTCGATTGATGATTGGGTCAAGACCAGATACTTGGCAGCCTTTGTTCCCTCTATTGCTTCCTCGACTATCTCTGTACATTTTGATGTGATCGTTTCCTCGACTATTTCCTGGGCCCGTTTTCCTTTTAGTCCTAGTCTGTTGTATCTCACACTGATTGTAGAGTCTGGATAATTTACAATGTCAAATAATAACTTCTTTGCGTCTCTGCTTAACTTGATGCGTTCCTTTACTTCCTGTGGTTTTTCCTCTTCCTCTTCTTTGTAATAATTTTGTAAATAATCAACAAACGGTTTCATTCTTTCTTTTAGTTCTGCATCTCCAACTTCTTGCAATGGATAGTCTTCTGTCTGCAAGAGTGCAGGTTTCTTGTCGCCAATCTTTATGATGAACTGTCCGATCTTCAACTTTGGAATCACACTGATCAGCTTTGGATCACCGAGGCTGTTTGCTGCATATTTCATATCCTCATACTCTCCCAAGTTGCCAACTATCTTTAGATTAGTTGTTGCCATGAAGTCCGGACTCAATGGGCGTTGGCTGGCCGCAATTATTGCAGTTCTAAAATCTCTAATGAAAAGTGGCGCAACAGAAACAAAGTCAGCTCCAAGCTCACGTCTAGAATCTGAGAAGTCTCTGGCAGCCTCCCATAAGAGATAGGCTTCGTCACATACGACAACTGTGCCTCCCTCTGACAGATTTCCTCGAATATTGTTGGATTTTCTGTACCTGTAGATGTAGAGTAAGAGCCATCCGAGCAAAAGTGAGAACGAATCATTTGAGATGTCGCCCTCGATAACTAGTGGAACACCGTTATCCAGAAACTCCCATAATGGAAAAGTTTTCTTTGCAGTAAAACATCTGCCGAACTCTTGCAACGAATTCTCTACGCGGTCTAGAGAAACTTCGACCACCTCGAGCTTGCGACTCGATATTCTTCTGTCTTCTTGTCTTTCTTTTATCGTCTCATAAACTTCTAGCAGTGATGGAGGTCTATGTTTTGTTTCATAGAGATTGTTTACAATTGTCATGAAATAATTTCTTGAACGATAGTAGAATCCCCACTTTGCCATGAGCAACTGCGAAACATCTGATATCCATTTTCTAGGATCACAGTTGGGTGGCGCATCAAAAAGATTAATCCCTAAATCATCAAGTGAGAGAACTACAAAGTCAGGACCTGCCCGTCTTCCGTCCCCTTTTCTGTCTAACATCACGACAGAGATTTTGTTTTCTAATTTTTCATTCAGTCTCTGTATCTCTTTGATTATCCAAAACAATAATTTTGTTTTTCCTTTTCCGGGTTCTGCGATGATTGCAGTTTGAATCAGATCGTTGAGATTGATCAAACATCTGCCAGTGGAAACATCACCGACTAATAATTGTCCAATGTCTAACACACCATCTATGTCTTCAGATATGTCAGACAATATTGGATTCTTTGAATTCAGAATTTGTTTTGTATATTCTGGCTCAACAAAAAGATTGATGTCATTTACAGCATTTTGTAATTCTTCTCCTTCCAAGTAAGGAAGTATTTCCAACATTGATGTCACAGTTTCTTTTTGTATGTTTGGAATTTTTGATATCTGATCCTTTTTCTCATCGATGAATTTTTCTTTGTTGAACATTTCACATCCTGTCAAATATTTTCCAACCAAGATATGCGAATGCAATTATCAGAGCACCAATCGCCGCGGCTTGGAGATGAGGCGAATGTGTATACCTGTCTATGATGTCTGTTATGAACAACATTAGTGACACTGCAACAACCGCTATTCCAAGTCCAACGAGACACTTGAAGAAAAGCGACAGATTTGTGTCTAATCGACTTCTAACGAAGGCCAATTCCTATCATTGCCTCCTTTTCTAGATTGATTACATCTTCGTCTTTTCCGTAGATGTTTTTGTAAGACACTATGATGTTTATTCCACGTTCTGTGATTTCAAACCCAGACAGGCCGTGTCTTGTGATATATCCGGACTCGACCAGAGAGCCAAAAGAATCTTGAATATCATCTCTAATCATCCTTGTAAGTTCTCGTATTATTCCACGGTCATCTATGCGAAATGACATCAACAACAAAACTTTGAAAGATTGCTTTGAAAGTGGCCTTGTTCTCATCAAACAGCCTTTGCACATGTCTTGCTGGTCAATAGAGACCATGCAATCAATGCAGACTTTTCTTTTGTCAACCGGACAGATCGCAGGAAGAGTTTGTAGTGGATATCCACATCCGTCACAGACCAAAACAAAAGATGTCTTTCTTATTGTGCCGTTTTGATTTGCAGTAATCTTTCCACCAAGATTTCCGATTCCGGCCACCTTCTGTTCTTCTTCGATTATTGCTTTGCCTTCAGCAAATAATTTTTGCTCTAGTCTGTTAACTGTCTTACGCAATCTTGCAAGTTCTTCAACCATCGAATCGCTAGAATCCAGATCATTCTCATCTAACCCTGGATTTCCTTTTGATAATTTTTTAGTCCATGTCCTACTAGAATCATTTTTCTCATCTCTTGAAAACGGACCTAATGAGAAATCATCAGAGCTCATTTCATTTTCTCCGCGTCATCAAATACAGACTGGTCATTCCATTCTTTCTCAACAGCATCACGAATTTTTCTCTCTGTGCCCTTCGTCTTACTTCTTGATGACATCTTATTTCTTCCAACGGACTGCAATGCTTTTTCATCATTGTCTAACAGACGACCAATGTATGCCATGAGAATTAACATAGTACACATTCCAATTAGAATGAGAAGGAAAGATTGTGTGGTGATAAGAACAGTGATAGAAAGTAAGAAACCTAAAAATGAAAAGAGGAGTTTGCTCATATTTGGATCCTCTCTCCTTCAATTGGTTCTTTCTCTATCTCCACTGCAATCATGTTTAGTCTTTTGAGACCTAACGTGCACGATTTTATCAGCGTCTTGACACATCTAGTGTAGACAATATCAGGGTCTTCTCCGGTGATTCTGGCCAAATCCATCACAGAATTTTTGAAACTATCTGAATCCATTGAAAGCAATGCTGCTTTGACGATGTCTACCTTGACGATGTCTTTGAGTATCTCCTTGACTAGAACACTGAGAGTTCCTGGTATCGCTTCATCAACTATGATTACCGGGTCTGATTTGACTCTCTGAATCTTTACCAGATCAAAGTCGATAGATGTTACAGTGCCCTTTGAATTTGCAAATTTTGCCCTACTCTTTATGTCCAATCGAATTTTTCCATTTGCGATCCCTCGTTTGTCCTGCGGATCTAGCGTATTTGCTACACAGGCCACTTCATTTTCTAAACAAGGCTCGTCCAAAGAAACTAGGGTCAAGCCGTTTTTTGTCAGACCATCTACAACTTCTGGTTGTTTGGTCTCTTCAATTTTGATAACTGTTCTCATTGATCACCTAACATTGATTCGATATAAACAAAGGATGATACAACTTTCATCGGTTGCATGATTACTTAAGGTTGAAAAACTTTCATTTAATGAAAGCCTTTCACTAGGTTTACCGGTGATTCAATCACATACAACTATGAAAAACACAAGAATGTTTTGGTCTTACACAGTTATCATTATCTATATCCAACAAAACACCATGAGTTAAAGTATTCTGAAAAATATTCACGTAATGTTGCACTTGAGATCAATAAACTACACTGGCCACATGTTATAATCAAAGAATCTTCAAAATATCGTCATTATGAGAGATTGACAACTAGATATGATGCAAAGTGGATATTGGATCTGCATTCAAATGATGCTCATTACAACATGCCAAAGAAAACAGAATATCTAGCAGCGTTATTTTGTGGAACAGGTCCAAAATGGCACATGACAAAATCATTTTACATGTTGAATGAATGGAAAAAAAAACAATTTCCACATAGAAACGTTGATGTTGATATGGAATATCGTTGTAGGCCTATAAATTTAATCGGCGTTGAATTATTCTCACAAAACAAATATTCAGATTCCATAAAATTTCTTAAGAATCTCACGCAACACCTCTATCTCTCTTCTATCTGAATTACTTAGAAGATTATTTTGGCCTAACTGATCATAGATTTCCAATTCACGACTCAAGACATCAAGTGTACTCTTGTTAAATCTTCCTTCCCCTTTTTTTTCATCATAATCAATATTTTCTACAGGATCTAGTAATGGTAGGCCGTTGTTCTTCAATAATCCAAATGTTTCATGAGTAGAGCTTGGCAGATGATTTCCTTTTGTGTATACTGTTTTAGATTTAATGATGGGATTAGCTGAAAATCCGCCTTTTTCGATACCAACAGTTAGCATTGTGATGATAATAGAACGAGTGTTACGTTGACCAATTTTTAAGATGTTTAATTGGTGTTCTAATTCTTCTCTAATTTTCCAAAGAGGTTTTTTCTTTGCAATCATACATTAACTGTATCTATTCACAAATTTTTTATCTTCTAATTTATTATGCCTGAAAAACTTATTGCATGGTTTCAATTAGTCAATTATACTAAAGTATGTGTGCACAAAATAACTATAGTCTAAATCCTAATTCAGACAAAAACGAAGAACTCAAAATTTCATTGTTTTCTTTGTATCGACAAATATGTAAACATAATCTTGGCATCGGAATTCTAGTAGATTATCTATTTGGACCACATGTCAAAGAACTTGATGAACACTTTACAAAAGAATCTTTTGCCTCAACGGTAAAAAACATTCAAAACCTCACAGAGAAACAATTCTTGAACTTTCAAACATTATTAGAAATATTTCAAAATACATCTGATTTTGTTGAGGCCCATGATATATGTCTGAAACGAGGAAAAACAGATTCGTATAAATCTGTCATAAAAAAAAATTTTAGTACAAAGACAAAATCAAAAAACAGTAGGGGAAATAAAGCATTTTTTACATTTCTAGAGATACGACACAAACAAGTATTGAAAAATAAGAAAACAGAATTTGGTAGCACAAGATTTGAAAGAAATGTCACAGTTTATGCACCTAGAGGTTTTCTAAAACATTTATGCTATATTATTCGAGACTGGAAATCAGCAATAAATAATATCAATAATTACTTCGACATCATTGAGACAAAATACAAAATCGAATTGGAATTGTCTAATCTGAACATTAAAGAAATAAAATCACAAATTCATGATTCAGATGCGATGATGAAAGATTTATCAAAATCCACTATTGAATTACATGAAGAATCTATTGATAAAATAAAAAAAGATTTAGAACAAATACACCTGTTGAAATCTAAATTAAAAGATAATTCTACAACAGTTGACGAATTTAATATACATGAAATCACTCGTCATATGTATGACAATGCAATTCATTATTCGGAGTTCAAAAATTTCTTGAAGAAAAATTCAATAAGATTACTTACAGATGTAAAATATACACGAAAACAATGTATCTCATTAGAAAAGGAGCTAAAAAATACTATAATAAGTGATGTAGAAAATACAATTTTTAATTCAAAAAATGTGTTTGATTAATATCAAATAATCTCGTACTTCTTCCATCTCCCTGAACTGATGACCCTTACCAGTTCTAATTCGACCATCCTTGACATGTAGTTCCTATACGACCTGTCGGTGACGGTCCCGCTCATCCGCATTCTGTACTCGTTGAAGAGTTTCCCCGAGTCCATCGACTTGTTCTGCTTTATGATCTCGTAGATGGTCTTCTGGTGGTCATTTAGCTTCCCCAACAGATACGACAGCCGGTACTTCCTTGCAAACCCAGATGCTGCCTTTACATGGTCAATTGTTATCGATTTGTGCCCCTTTGACTCTGCATCTATTGCAGCATTTTTGAGAATCTGTATCCCGGCCCTGGCATCGCCGTTGCACGAGTTTGCAATTTCTGATATTAGTTCGTCTGTTATTGAATCGGGATTGAGGCCCAAGTTTATTCTGTCTTTCAGAATTTGCGTTATGTCACCGGCAAGATAATTCTTGAACTCTATCTCTTGCAGATTGAGACTGCTCTTTATCCTGCCGTCCATCTTCATCGGGGAGTAGGAGTGGTTTGAAATCAAAATCACGGGACAAGAGTTTCTTGCAAAGATGTAGAGTATGTCATGGTCTTTCAGGTGGTCTGCTTCATCTAGACATACAATGTATTTTTTCTTTGACTGCTCAAATCTCTTGATCAGCTCGCTTGTAGATTCTCTCCCATGTACGAACCCTATCTTCGATGTCGGGTCCGTCTGTTTTAGAAATTCTGATATGACTTTGTGTGATGTGGAGTTGTTCCAGCAGTTTATGTAGACTGACATGTCGCCGAAATTTTCTTTTAGAATTGATTTTATCGTGGTGGTCTTGCCAACTCCGGGCAGTCCGTAGACGTAGATGTTTCTCGGTGACAGTCCTTTCTTAATTGGATCCAGTGACGATACAATCTGGTCTACGTGTTTGTCTCTGCACTTTGTTTGAAAAGGAATAAAATTCTCGTTGAACGGAACTTCATCCAGTAAGATGGTTCTCTTCACTATTGAAAAATCATGATTCGCTCAGCTTAACCTTATTTGAGACAGTTTTCCGATAGGCTATCCAATCATCGAAATTATCTTTTCCAGTTTTTCCGGGTCGTTTCTGATCTTGTTGATCACGGTGTCGAGCTTGATTTGCTCCATTGACTTTTCAAACTGTTCTCTTTCTTTTAATGGAAAAGCGCATCGATTGCAGAATCTAGAGTCCCTCGGGTTTTCAAACTCACATCGATTGCATTTTTTGAAAAGTTGCACCGTCTGCTTTGTTGCTTGAATCTTGGTTTCGTCTATCTCGTGGTTCATGAGTCTCATCGACTCTAGCTGTATCTTTGGGATAATTGATGCAGTCAAATGCTCGTAGACTCTTGTCATCTTGGAGTTGGGTGTCCAGTGGTGTTTGAACTTGCGGTATGATTCTGGCAACCCTATCTCAGAGTCGTAAGAACTGGACACGTGTTTGAACAGGTGCAGCCAGACCCTTTTCTTGCAGCCTGATTTTTTCACGCATTTCATAAATGCCCTATGTGCGGCGGCATAGGACATCTGAATGGGGCTATCCCTTTGAAGAAGCGGCCACAGTGGGGCCTTGGGGTCGTCCCTGAAAGGATGCGTGTTGATCCACATCGCCAGAGTCTTTGCAGACCATGTGAGTATCAAGGGAGCCTTTCCTGTCTTTCCGTCAGATTGGAGGATTGCCCCCGCCTCGTTGAACTCCACCTCTCCCATCCTTACAGTCAGAATCTCACCAATTCTGCAACCTGCGTCTAGTTTGCACTGGAATAGGGCCTTGTCCCGAAGGGTAGAGGTGCATTCTGTGATTCTTATGCATTCGTCATAGGATATGAGGTCGTTTTCTGTGACTGCTAAAAGTGGCTCTTCTTTCATCCTGATCCACTTGACCTCCGGTGGAAAGTCCTTTGGTTGATGCCCTTTGAGCCACTGGTAGAACCTCTTCAAGATCTTGCGGTGTTTGTTGACGGTGCTTGGCTTCTTGCATCTTTTGTCTATCTCAAACACCAAGTTCTCGATGTCGCCCATTGTGGCCTTCTCGAACTTTTTCTTTATTATTTTGGACATTATGTTTAGTCTGTTCAATTCGTTATAGATGGAAACTAGTGAGACTTGTCCCGACCTGACCTTGTAGTATCTCGTAAGTATGTCTCTGTTATATCGGTCATTTTGGATCTTTGAGAGTTGCCTCTCTATCATCTTGTGCAACGGATAGATTAGTTCTGCTCTGCTCATGCAACCACCTGATTGTCGCAGATAATCTGGCTTACGTGAGTAACGTTCCGTTACCTTCCGCTAGACAGACGGCAGGACTATTGATTCGTAGTCAAGCGCCCAGGAGGGGATTTGAACCCCCAAGAGCTTGCGCTCGCAGCGTTTCCAGCGTTACACACGGCTTTGCTTGCCGTTCTGTGCCATACCGGGTTAGGCGACCTGGGCATATGCGAAATCTATGAAATAACTAAGGCGTACGTATTCTTATTTCCTCGCCAAGGGCTGCGGAGGCGGACTTCGCCGCCTTCTCCAGCGCCTCCGAGACCGACTTCCCGGACTTCTCGAGCAGGGACTGCACCTTCGCCTTCTCCTCCAGGTTCATGGCTATGCGCGCGTCCATCATCTTCATCTCCTCGCTCAGCCTGCTGTTCGTCAGCACCGTCTCCGAGGACGAGAGCTCCCTGTCCAGCACAAGCACGTCCGCCTCCATGCTGGTGTAGTCCGACCTCATCTTCGCCAGCATGTCGTTCAGCTCCGTCGACCTCTCGAACATCCTCCTCTCCTTCTCCTCCAGCTCCATCTCCCCGCGCTTCGACAGGGCGGATATCTTCGTCACAAATTCCGACAAGTTGCGCCCGTCGTCCTGCTGGAACGCCTCGAACGGGTTGCCTATGTAGGACTCGAGCATCTCCCTGTCCTCGACCGTCTCCTTCCCGTCTATTACAGCTTTGCGGAGCCTCTTCATGGGCCTGTCCATCGAGATCACCGTCTGCACGATCATGTTCCTCAGGTCCTCCGCCCCCCTCTTCAGCTGGGACAGCTCGCCCTTCCTGGCTATGTGCTCGCTCCAGAGCTCGCTCCTCATCAGCTCCGATATCCTCGCCTCGCCCTCCCTCTTCGCTTCGCTGGCCTGCGCCAGGTCCGTCTCCAGGTCCCTCATCCTGGCCCCTATCTGCCCCGACCTCCCGATCTCGGCCTCCAGCTCCCTGGAGTCTGCCAGCGCGGCGGACAGGGGCATGGTCTGGGCCGACCTCGCCTCCAGGAACTCCTTCGCCTCCCCGACCGTCTCCTCGAGCCTGTCCACTTTCTTCAGCATGTCCCTCGTCTCGCCCGGGAACACGTCCCTCATGGGCTGCACGTACCTCATAGCGTCCTTCTCCGCCTGCACCAGGGAGGCGGACAGTTTTTCAAAGTACGCCTTGAACGGCGCCATGCCGTGCTCCGTCTGCTTGGCCGCCAAAATGAAAAGCTGGTTGAACGACTTTATCAGCGAGGCGCGGAAGCTGGTCGCGAGCTTCAGAACCGAGTCGTCTATCTTCGCCGCCGGCCTCGCCGCCTCCAGCTTCGACATGGAGTCGGAGAGCTCCTTCGTCGAGGCGAGAATCCTGTCGTGCAGCCTCTTTATGTCCGGCCCGAACGACGCCTCGAGGTCCGCGAGCCTGGACTCGA
>Ga0207952_1000427_pt1 | contig 35184 bp, 53 predicted proteins | sample SubbioR12Aug_8Ca_FD_184831 | JGI IMG/M metagenome (GOLD analysis project Ga0207952, IMG submission 184831) | Serpentinite rock and fluid subsurface biosphere microbial communities from McLaughlin Reserve, California, USA - CR12Aug_8Ca (SPAdes) | ecosystem: Environmental > Terrestrial > Deep... | reverse complement strand
GTCTAAGTTTTAGAAAGAAAGGGCGACCTCCCCCCCTGTAAAATAATTTGAAAGTGAGAATAAAAAAATAATTACTGAACAAATTTATTGTTCTTTTTTTGTGCCGCCAGACGGCTGACTGGCTGGCTGTAAAACATTTTTTGTTATACTAAACAATAGTAAAAAGAATTGGAGTAGCATGCAGGTCATGATTGATGGTGATCCATACGTTAAAGCAAAAGAAAAAGATTATTCAATAGGCATAGGTGTTACTACACACAACCGCAACGCTATGGTGCGTGACACGGTAGCCAAGCTGGTAGAGCTTACACCTAACGCAAAGATTATTATTGTTGATGATGCAAGCCAGTCACCAGTAAAGATAAAAGGTGTTGAAGTATATAGGTTTGAACAAAATGTAGGCATCGCAAAGGCTAAGAACAAATGCTTGGAACTATTGAACGAATGCGATCATATCTTCTTATTTGACGATGATACTTACCCTATTGCACCCGATTGGTACGAACCCTATATAGAAAGCCCTGAGCATCACCTTATGTACCTCTTTGATAGGTGGGCTAATGGTAGTCCAGTGGGTGATGATGCGATCATATACAAAGACGATAAGCACGTAGTGCATAGCCATGCTAGAGGCTGCATGCTGTATGTAGATAGCTTTGCATTGGCAACTGTAGGTGGTATGGACCTAGACTATGGCAAGGCTATGGATGAGCATGGTGATTGGACCACACGCATTCACAATGCAGGGCTTACTACATTCAAGCACATGGATGTTGTAGATAGTGAACAACTTATTTATTCAGCTGACCAACACCAAGCAGTGGCAAGTAGCATATCGGCAGCGGATCGTAGGGCTGGACTTGATAATAACCACAAACTACTGAAAGAACGTATAGACTCATCGGCTTTTGCACCCTATGGTAAAGATGTTGTAATAGCCTGCTATTTTGCTAACGTATTTGACGTTCAGCGTGATACTACATGGAAGCCGGACCTATCAGCCATTGAGAAGCTAAAGCAATCAGTAGAGGCTCATGGTATTGAATTTGTGTTACTACACAACTGTTTTGACCTACCTAATAGAGTAACTATCTCTACAACCCCTTATTTTGAACGATGGTTGAAAGAATGGCAGTATTTGAGGGATCGCCGTGATATAAATAACGTCTTTGTAGTAGATGCCACCGATGTTGATATGGTGAACAACCCATTTGCGCATTTAGAGCGTGGCAAGCTATATGTTGGTGATGAGCCAGGTAACACACTAAATAATCACTGGATGCTGACTAGACACCTAGAACCAAGCGTAAATAGCTTTCTGAGGGATCACGGTAACTTACCATTGCTGAATTGTGGCGTTGTTGGTGGAAGCCGCAAAATAGTAATGGACCTATGTAGAGAAATGTACTTATACCACTTTAATAAGCCGCAAGACCTTACTGAAATGGGCATCTTCAATAAGCTACTATATAGTCGTTACGATATGATAATTGAGAGTGGCAGACATGTGACATCACTATTTAAGAAATATGAGGTACAGACCGATGCTTGGTTTAGGCACAAATAAAACAGTCAATGCCTATTGGTGGCGACCCCGAAAAGCACCCTGGAATTTTGGGGATGAGTTAGGGGCTGTTGTTTTGCGACACTACGGTTTTAAAGTAAAACGGGTAGCATTTGGCAAAGCAGACGTACTTTTAACAGGCACTATGCTTGATCCTGCTGAAATAAAGAACCCAAACGCCATAGTTATTGGCACTGGGTCTGGCTATACCCATAAATCAAAACACAATTTTAAAGTATTGGCAGTTCGTGGAAAACTAACCGCTAAAAACCTAAAAGCTGGGAAAGTGGCACTTGGTGATCTTGGTTTATTGGCTTCTAGGATATGGACCAGAGAACCGGCTAAATACAACATTGGTGTAGTGCGGCATTACGTTGATGATAACAAATACCCATTTGCTGACATCGTTATTGATGCCACTGAGCCAGTTGAGCAAGTTATTAAAAAAATATCCAGCTGTAGGGTCATTATGTCTAGTTCCCTGCATGGCGTTATAATTGCAGACAGTTACGGTATACCATCCATGAGAATTGCCCGTGATGATGTAATTACAGGTGATTGGAAGTGGCTAGATCATAAATCGGCACTTGTGAAACCGTTAAATGACGTACAAGATGATTTAATAGAAGCATTGGGGAAATTATGCAAATTAGTTTAGCAATAATGGCACATCCAGCAAGAAAGCAACAAGCAGAATTGCTATTTGCCCAAACACGGCGTTATCCATTTGCAGGTGTTCAGATCGTTTACGATACGGACCGTGTAGAGTGGCATACTGGTAAAAGGGCGTTGGAAGCTGGGCTAGAACACGGTGATTGGCATGTAGTTATTCAGGATGATGCTATATTGACCCCTGATTTTTACGAAAACATTGAAAACGCTATAAAAGCTCTGCCTGTTAAAACAATCATTTCCCTATATACCGGTAGAGCCAGACCGTTGGCACGGCGTGTAAAAGAAGCTGTTGAAAAAGCCTCTGATGGTGAATGGCTGAAAAGCAATCAGCTCTATTGGGGTGTTGGTATAGCAATACCTACGGATCAGATACAGCCAATGCTTGAATTCGTAGAAGATATTGATTTGCAGTATGACAACAAGATTGGTGAGTTCTATTGTCGCAACGATATACCTGTTTACTACTGTGTGCCTAGTTTAGTAGGTCACAATGACGCATTAGGAAGCCTTATAGACGGTCATGGCAAGGCAGTGAACGATGAACCACGTATTGCCCATAAACTGGCTACAGGGCGTGTCAAATGGACTCAGAAAGCCCGTTTTATTTAGAGCTAGTGCTAAGTTACAGATACCCTAGTAAGAACGATGTTTGAACCTTGAAGAACCTGCATGTTAGGGGTCGTGCCAGCCATTTGTGCTGTTATCTGTAATGTACCAGCGTTTGCACCGTTTACTATAGTGCCTTTCATGATGGTTACGGTGTTAGCCACTGTTGCAGCAGCAGCACCGAAGTTACCAAAGGCAACACCTACAGCTGGAACACTAAGTACAGCGGTAGTCATGTGGTCACGCCGTAGTGACACCACCGTTGGACTGGCTGGACCTGTTACACCCCAGATTACGGTTGGCGAAGTACCAGTGACAGTACCAATATTTATGATGGCTTCAAAGTTATAAGTTGCGCCAGCATCTATCGGTATTGCCAGGTCAGTTATAGCGGTTGCGGCAGCAACAGTCATGGCTTGGTTGGCTGTTTTGCGTGCTATTTGTGTATCGCTTTCTGGGAACGAAGAACCAGCTTCTGCACCTGCTACATAGTTACGTGGTGTAACTACTACGCCGGTAACAGCACCGACAAGTGATATGACGTTGTTTTGGTTGCTTGAAGCATCAGATTTGTGTGCATTTGTAACTTTGCTTGCAGCACCGTTAATACTTGGGCGAATAGTAGTCTTAGTAACGTTTGCGGTTGAGTTTACAGCAGCAGCACAGGTAGCAGTAACGTTCTGAACAAGCGGTTGAATGATACCACCAGAAACGTTGGTTAGGGTTACGGCTGCTAGAGTAGCTTCACCAATACTGGTGTTGTTTAACACTGGGTTGCGGCAATCAACAAATGAAACAGCCTTACCACCAGTTGCCACGTTCATACGCAACTGACCACCTTTAATACCAACATGACCGTCACAGTTTGAAACAGCAATACCGTCAAGAGCAGCAGGACCAACATACGGCTGTATGACCTGCACAGCACCCCATTGGTTCACATCACGAATGCGAATACCTACAACCGTAGATTGGTCAATTACAGGGTTTTCAATAGTGACGTTTACGTTAGAGCCGACAGATGGCGAACCAGCCTTGTCACCCTGAATATCTAGCCCATAATTGTGTCCAACGGTTTCTGGTTGAGTAATGAATACATCGGATATTCTACCGTTTAACTTGAATGCTGTGCTACCTGAGATAGATAGATTACATTCTGCTTGCGCACGGGTAAGCCAAACAGATGCGTTGCCACCTGCTGCTGGCAGTGTACCAGTTGAGTCAATGTGGTAAGCAGTCCAGGCATCTGCACCCTGACCACCTGCAATAGCCACATCTCTTTTGGCAAAACAGTCGTCAATGAACGGGCTAACAGCGTTCTTGATCTGATAACCTATGATACTGTTTGTTGCACGACAACGAGTTACACGAACAGATCGTGACCAGCCTATTGCAACAGATACGGTATTAGCATTAGGGTTAGTATTTCTACCGAAGTAAATATCAGAACATTGCGCCCCATACGGTGCAGAGTTAATATCTGGTGGTGATGCATTTGTTGAGCCTAACTGAACAATCGGTGTAACTGAGGCAGATGCTAGAAGAACACGGGTAGAAGTATTGTCACCCTCATAGTTACAGCCTGCGCCTTGCAGGGTGGCGAATGCAGGAATTGAAATAGTGGCGGTGGTAACGTAGTCACGGGCTTGCATTATTGTGTTTGTGCCAGATTTAAGGGCTTGCACTAAGCCTGGGGAAGTGTCAGCACCTACAATACCGCCCCACCACTCAACATAGCGTGTTGAAACGTAATAACTGCTACAAACTACAGAACCAGTACCCTCTAATTCAAAGATTTGTTCTATGCCAGCCTTGATAGGTGCGTTAATCGTTACTGTTACCCCTGTTGGTACAACGATACGACCACCACTAGCAAACTCTAGCGGTCTAGTGATAGTTAGGTTTGTCAGAACACGATAACGACCACCGGTGATTAGAATACCGTTATTAGCAGGTAGGCTACCGTCTAATGAAACAAATGCTGGGCGGTCATTGGCTGTGCCGTCACCTACTGCGCCAGCAGATTTGAGTGATCCAGTGAATAGAATACTAGCACCGCCACTGAATACGGTGACATCGCCCTTGTCGCCATTTGGCAGGCTTGGACCGGTTGGACCGGTTGCGCCAGTTGGACCAGTCAAATTACCCTGTAGAGTCCAGGTGCTTACTGCTGTTTTTAGGTATAATTCGCCATCTGTTGAGTCAATATATAGATCGCCAACAACACCTAAACCGCCTGCTGGGTTACCTGAGCCAGTGCGTACTTTAGTTGAATAGTATGCAAGGCTATTCCATGCAGTTGAGCCATCACCCAGCTTGATTGCGCCCGTGTTTGTTTCAAAACCAAATTCACCCTGCGCCAAGACAGGGTTTGCGCTAGTCCAGTTTGCTGATGTATCACGCCTTAGTTGGAATTGAATAAAGTTAGGCATTATGTAGCACCACCCATATCTAACTTAGCGGTACTCAGATAGGTAGTTGCTGCTGCGCCGCCATCCATAATGAAGTTGCTTTGAACGGGTGCAGGTGAGCTGATCCAGCCGCCTGCACCATCGCTTGTTAATACATTGCCAGCTGTGCCAGAGGTAGACAAGCCAGTACCGCCATTTGCAGCACGGAGTATGCCTTTGACTTGCTCTATGAGTTCTAAGAAAGTCTTAGCCATAGGTTATTTCCTATAGCTTACACGTATCTTGTCACCTGATATTGGTGCAGTGAGATAGGTGATTGTAGCCCCTGAAATCGTGTAGTCGTTGCCTGCACCTGGCTCTTGCATAAGACCATTTAGATAAACTTCTTCTGAACCAACAACCGGAGTGTTAGCCAGTACGAACGCTGTGTTAGAGCCGTTTACTGAACCTGACGGTGTTTCACGTACTACAAAGTTTGCATTGGCTAAACCGCCTAAGCTGGCGATATATGTTTTTACTGCTTTTTCAGTTGGAACTTTGGCATCAGAGTTTGCTGCAAATGTGCCGTCTGTACTGATTGCTACAACGCTGTCTTTGATAAGTTTGCCGGTTGTGCCATCAAACAATGCAATAGCGTTATTTGTGGCTGATGCTGGACCAATGACTGCACCATCTATGTTGGCTTGGCTGATATTCCAATTAGCACCTACTGTGGCTTGGTTACCTGCTACTGACCCGTCTACCAAACAGAGTATTGTATCGCCAGCTTCAACGTTTACACCTGATGCGCCACCAATTTTGCCTGCTACTGAAATACGGTATAGGTGACCGGCATCTGCTGCTGGGTAGTTAGGGTTAGCACTGGCATCTATTACGCCTTTGAATAAAACTGCATCTACTGAACCGAACGTGGACTGTACCCACGCCATTGTTGCCACATCTTGTGGGTTGGTTGGGTCTAAAACATTGACAATCTTCTGACTAACAGCATCTAAGTTGGTTTGCCTGCCTAAACTGATTTTTTGAGTTGCCATCTGTTTTTACCTAAGCCTTTATATAATCTACGCTTATTATATCACTAGAATGCGGTGGTTCATCCATAGTAATTTCATTATCACTACTTTCAGTATAATGCAAATCTAACGATTGTCGTAAACCATTGATGCTTACAGAGGTTGTTTCGGTCTTAAAGTCAAATGCGGTAGTGAACACATTATTTATTCCATCCACTAAGCCAACGGGTGTTTCGTTTGTAGACCACTCATCGCCGCCACCCTCACCTGGATCACCTTTGTCGCCCTTTACACCTTGTGGACCGGCAACACCAGGCATTCCAGCTGGACCAGTAAAACCTTGTGGACCACGTTCGCCACGCTCACCGGTATCACCCTCTTCACCGGTATCACCCTTTTGCCCTTTTTCGCCTTTCACTCCTGGCTTGCCCTGTGGACCGATAAGCTCTTTTAGCGGAATAAGATTGCGCCATACTGAGCTACCAGCGTAACGCCACTGGATATAGGTAGAGGTTGTTTGCAATTCAATCTCACGGGCATCTTTGCCGTTTGTGCCGTTCTTGCCATTGCTACCAGCTAACCCAGTTTCGCCTATTGGACCACGTGGACCTAGTGCGCCGTGTGGACCGTCTGCGCCAGTAGCACCCGTTTCGCCAGTTTCGCCTTTGTCACCTTGTGCGCCAGTTTCGCCTTGAATTCCCTGGTCGCCTTTGTCACCTTTTAGACCAGTAAACCCAGTTTGCCCACGCTCACCCTGTGGACCGGTCAAATCTCTAATTGAGATTAAATCATTCCACTGTAAAAAGCCTCTGTATCGCCATTGAACTTGTGAGTCGGTAGTGCGTAGTTCTATTTCACTAGCATCTTTTCCACCCAAAACAGCCGGTTTTTTTCCAGTATGTAGGGATGTTTGTATACCACTGAGTCTATCCATAAGCAAATTATAGCATTTTAGTCACACAAAAACGCCCCGTAGAGCGTTTGTGTGCTTGAACTACACCTCACATGTAGTTGTTGGCGATACGGAGTACGAATACCCACTTACAACATTACCGGCTTCCGCCATTGAACCACTGGGTGGTTACCGCCAACTTTTATTCTAACCCTTGTATTTTATCTTAACCCTAAATATTTTCTGCAATTTTCTTATAGCCCTCTTAAACTCTTTCTCACTAACGTTGGTGACAACATAATTATCTTCAAAGTTTGGCATAAACTCTGGTGGTAATTTTATTTCGTTGGGTATGAGTATAATCGCCTTTTTAATTTCAAACCCGTCAGCCATCCGTATTTTAGCTTCGGCGTAAACTTCGTCTATTTTATCTTTCTGGTCACTGGCAAACAGTTGCTTGATTTCGCCTATTGTTTCATCAGTAACTTTTGGCAGTAGTTTTCTTAACTCTTCGTTTATATCAGGCATTTAATTCTGTTCTACCTTGCGGCTTGTAAATCAGGCTTTGCCAGACACGTGTAGGGCTTTTGTGCTTGCTCACACGTTTAGATGGCAGAAAGTAACCTGATGCTTTGATTATGCCAGCACGGGATGCTGACTGCATGATAGCACCCATAGCACGGTTTTCACCCGTCACTACGCCAGTCTGGTTTATTATTTCCCACATATCATCAGTGGTAAACTCTGGCTTGGTTTCTGCACATTTACGCAACGCATCACTGGCTATCTTTTTCCAATCAACATCTGCATATTGATAGGCTGCCTCCATGCCCTGTTGTTTTAATCGTTCAGCCTGGTCAAAAACAGTTGTCTGTTTCATTGGCTGTGGTGGTGGTAATTTTACCTCCGGCATAATAGAACTCCCCTCTTATTGCCTTACTTTAATTACTGTGTAGCAACTCCCCACGCCTCCCAGCGTTTGCTAACCTGATTACTTTCTGAACATATCCAATAGCCGCCCTCCGAATAGTGGTAACTGTCGTGATCGTACCCATAACCAACATCAAAAGTCTGCAAGTCATTTACGTCTGTAGGATAACCACCCTCATCTTCGGACCAGCCCCAGTCTTTTTTCATCAGCTCTTGAATTTTGGCTAGTGCCTCTTCTTGCGTGTACTTTTTTGATATAAGCACCCAATCATCCTCATCGCCATAACTAACTGGTTCTGAATGCATACGCTCAAAATCTTCGTCAGTAGGTATGTCTTTTGGAAAGTCACCTATTGGTTGCCCACTCTGATTAGTGACCGGTGCAGTAGTCGGTACTTCTTTTAAACCATCCTGCAAGTATGCTAATGCCGCTTTGACTGCTGTAGTTTTGCCAGTCTTTTTACCAATCGGGGTTATAAGCACCTCAATGTCTGGGTTGGCAGCAATCATGGCTATCATTTCAATTTGGGCAGGCAATAACTTGATGCCAAACTGCTCTTCTACAAATTGTTCAATTTTCAACATGGTCGCACCTCACGTATATTTCACTTTTCCATAGTGCCTGCTTGCGCTGACTGTCAATACGACTGATGATACCACGCTTGGCTGCACGTTTGAATACGCCGCCTAGTGGTGTGTAGTCGTCTAAGCCGTACCCTGCACTTTCTAGAAAGATAATGAGTATGTCGCCAACAACGTACTGGTTGTCACGTGCCAGGGCTTCTAACAGCTTGTCTGCTGCATCACGCCAGGCTTGTGTTTTGCCATCCATATTATTTTTCATCCTCTAACCTCTTTTCAAAAGTCGTGCGAAGTATCTCACGTTCAGGATGCCGGTTGGTAAACTCCGTCAGTATGGTAGTTGTTGCTATTAACAAACTAGGTGCTTTGACATAACCAACCGTATGCTTATGGGCATCACCAAAGTCAATTTCATATAGGTAAGTCACTTCTTTATACCAGCTTCCACGATTAGCTTTGCTAATGAAATGTATTTTTCACCTTGTTTTTCGGCTTCGTCAATAATGCTACGCCATTCATCCAGGGTGCGCCACGCAACATAATAGTGAACTGCTGCTTTGGCAGCTTCAGTGGCAACAGTTTGGCTATGGTTCAATCGGTCAGCAATTACTTCGTCAGTAACATAGCGGTCAAGTTGTTTTTTAGTGAACAACCGCACTACTTTGCCCTCCCAGCCCTACGATTTTGGCGTTGGCGTTTATTGAGCTGGCGGCGACTTGGCTTTTTGCTCTTATTTTCTTTGAGCCATGCCTTACGTTGCTCTGGGGTCTGTGGCTCTAAAATTGTTTGCTCTTTTGGTGTAATCCGAACCATGCCTAAATCAGCACGTTGTTGCACGGTCATAGCATCAAACTGTTCTTGGGTATATAGTTCGCCAGTTTCGGTACTTGCCATATCAAACCTCCAATTCGTTGGTTAAACCACTTAAATAAAATTCATCGCCGGTGTGCAGGTATGTTTCAAGCAACTCTGCATTCTCTTCTGTGGCTGGATAAAACTTGCCGTCTACTTTGAAAACCAAAATCACTTCGGCATTTTTACGCCAGACTTTGCCTACTAATTGAGCCATACGGATCACCCATTGCCCTTTCTCAGTTGCCTAAGTGCCACATTGATAGCGGTGTCTTCGTTTTTAAGTACTATTGTTGTGCCACGCATGGTGCTATCAACGAGTATGCCAGCATCGTACATGAGCTGTGCCAGCTTGGTGGCTTTGGTGTAGCCTACTTTCATTTGGCTGCTCAGTATGATTGCATCGGCATAGCCGGTACGGACTGTGATTGTTGCAGCCGTTCTAACTTCGTCTTTGGTCAGTGGCTTTTTGAATAGATCAATATGCGCTTTCATCGCAATTCTTCTCTATGCACTCTGTCTAAAAACGTTTCGTCAGTTAGCTTGGCTAAATTAGCCCGTAGAAATTGCTGGCGGCGGCGGTGAGCCTCCCATCTTTTGAACAAATTAGTTATACGGTCAATCATTTTTTTGTTACCTTTTTTCGGCTTTTAGGTTTTACATGGTCAATTAGCATTGCTGCTTTCAAATCGTCTGGGTGTGTTTCCAGCATCAAATCTAGCCCATCGTCAATTTGTTTGCCGGTGAGCTTCTTAGGCATGAGCTTATTAACGGCTTTGTGTTTTACGCCAAGCACAAGCCCTGCATCTACATCAGCAGTGCGATAGATGTTTGCGATTTGAAAAAACTTATCGTAGTCTTCACTGCTAAGACCAACTGCCCAGTCCAGCACTGAGTCAAAATTTACTGGATCACTCGGCTCTAAAATTGCCGGTAAGACAATCGGCTTTGGTGTCCGTTTAAATAATATATCCCTCAACCCCATTTTTCCCTCCAACTCTTATGGTTATACAGCCAGTATAGCATAAACTCCCTACAGTTTGTCAAGCATTTAGATGTGCAATAACATTGTCGGCAATTTCATCTGTTAAACCGTCTTCCCAAGTCGTGCGAAATAGGTGCTGCCCCCAAAGAAAATCATAACTATCGTCTAAAATTGCGTAGTGTCGCACGCCTGGGTGTCGCTCTAGCCATTCTTTGATTTCAAAGCCTCTGTATACCATTCCCCAAACTGCACCACGTTGTAGGTCAGTTGTGCAGTCCATGAACTCACAAACTTGCTGTTCTGCCCAATCTTTGCTTTCTGGGAATAGTCGCCAGCTGCTAGATAGCACGACTTTGCAGCCGGTTTCTGCAATGATCCGGCGCACACGGGCTGCCAGTTCTGGTTTGATACCTATGAATTTTGTTTTGCCCTGGCGTTCACGTGTTCGGCGGTTATTGCATACTCCGTCAATGTCTAGAAATAGAATTTTGATATGTTGCTTCACGTTTGTTTTCCTCAAAGTTACGGTTGCCCTGTAATATCCAGCTGTATACCAATAGGCAATAAGCAACTAGCAATAGAATAATTATAGCCCACAATAGTTTTTTCATGTTACCGCAAAAATTCTTTCAAATACAGCCTGAATAACATTAGTAGTAACTGCATTACCACACATTTTGTACCTCTGCGTATCTGATATTTCGCCCCCCCCCTCGGCGTACTTAGTCCAGTTGTCAGGGAATGCCTGCAACCTTTCACATTCTACTGGGGTCAATCTTCTTATAATACCCTCTATCATAACGCCGTGCTTGTCTGCTGCCGTCAAAGTATGGGCTGGCTCACCATCTGGCTTAATTCGCCTACCATTCTGTTTTTTATTTAAGCGATCTGGGTTTTGTACTGGCTGAACGGTGTACTGGTGCATACCAGTGTCTAGAGTATTGGCGATGCCTCTGCCAACACGCCCACGCCGTGTTTTTGAGTTGGGTTGGCTTAGATTTATGCTATCGCCTACGCTGGCTTCCGCATAACCCTTTTTTGTGGCTTCTGGCACATATATTACTGGTTGCCCACTTCCATCATTTCTGGCACGTGCAGGTAATGTTGGTGCTAGACCTGATTTCATTTCTCTAAATCCCTCACCATCTTTGTGGGTGCGAAGAGTGCCGACTAAAACACCAGGTCGTTCTTGGTTCGCCAGCCCTTTGAAATAATTGGCATCCAGTGTGCCGACACGCCCATCTTTGCGTTTGCGGTAGCCGCTAGGCTCACGCCTAGTTAAATCTACTAATTCGCCCTGGCTTGATGTTGGGCTAATAGTTTCTGCATTGACTGTTCGGATAGGAAATACTTTTGGTCTGGTTGATCCTCTAAGATGTCCGACAATGATAATACGTTCTCTGTTTTGGGGTACACCGAAATCTTTGCTGTTAAGCACTTGCCATTGGCAGTCGTACCCCAATTCATCAAGCGTGGTGATGATGGTTTTGAAAGTTCTGCCATTGTCGTGGTTAAGAAGCCCTTTGACATTCTCAAAGACGAATAGTCTAGGCTGTTTTGTTTGCAAAATTCTTGCCAAATCAAAGAAGAGTGTGCCTCTGGTGTCATTGAAGCCGCCTCTTCTACCTGCGATGCTAAATGCTTGGCAGGGGAAACCGCCAACGATGCAGTCAAAGTCTGGCAGCGTTTCAGCTTTAATTTTTGTAATATCCCCATAGTTTTTGACCCCCTTAAAATGTTTTTCGTATACCTGCACGGCGTATTTATCTACCTCACTGTAACCCACTATTTCAAGTGGACCACGTTGTTTGGCGGCGTTGTTTATACCAACCTCAAACCCACCAATGCCAGTGAAAGTGCTAAATATTCTCATGCTTTTGCTGCGCCAAGTACGTTTTCTTTGTAGAACTTTTGCGGCGGCTTGCAATTTTTGAGCGCACTAGCCATATATTTTTGGCTGATGCCACGTTTATCTGCAAATTCAAGCAGCTCAACAAAGCCAGCCTGACCATTTACGTTAATAAACTCCTGAGCTTTGCGCCGCCAGTACGGGTGGTATTTACCAAAACCAAACTTTACTAGCTTGTCGTCTATCCATAGAGTTGCCCCACTGACAACCTCTTTGACTTTTTCAACGAATTTATAAGTACCGGCTTTGACCATTGAACATAGCTTTGCAAAGTACCGGCTGGGTGTTTCTTTGGTAAGTGCTACCTCAATCATTTTGCCCCATTCTTCTGCCTTACCAGCTTTTTCAAGCATGATCTGCACGGACCGGTAGAACGGTAGAAAAGCCTGATTATCAATCAGTTGTGCTGCATCCCCAATTTTAGATAACATAGTTTTATTTCTTTGGTCACTAACTTTGTAAGACATTAAACCCTCCAATTCATTTGTCTGAACTCCAATGTACCATGAGCAATTATTAAATATCAAATGCGCTTGTGAATAAGTGCCACATTTCAGGGTAAAACCTGTGCAAAACTATAGGTGTTTCTATATAGTGTATAAATTTGTTCTAAAAGAACATTCTATATAGTATCTAAAATGCGTGTAATAACAGGGGTAATTGCTTTGCGTATCTTGTACTTGTGGAAGTCCAGCATGTTGGTAACCTTGCCGTCTTGTCGTACTACAAAGAATTCGTGGGCTGGGTATGAATAGTATTTGTTTTTGATTGTGTTAATCATGAATACATAGTAGCACGAACTAGAACTTTTGTCAATAGCCCACCCCAAGCAAACTTGACATGCTTAACGACCTGTCTGTTATACTCGGCAGGTAACTTTAATATGGAGTAACAAGTAGAGCCACGCTAACGACTGTCACATGAGGCTCATGATTATGAAACGTCTAACCACACTAGCAGTGGCAATCGCATTGCTCACAACGCCTGCCACCGCACTAGCTCAACCGGTTAGCAACCAAACCGATCTAGACAAACTTTTTGGCAACAATCTATACGAATTAAAGCCTTTGGCTATATCTACCCTGGTAGCAGAACCAAAGCCCACCAAGCCAGTTGAACCACCAAAGCCAGTGGTATACACGGTGGTTGATGGCGACAACCTAACTAAGATTGGTACTGCGCACAACGTAGAGTGGCAACGCCTGTGGGCTAAAAACACTCAGCTGACCAACCCAGATATTATTCACCCAGGCGACCAAATAACTGTTCCTGAGCCGTCTGAGGTGCTTGCAAGAGAAATACCAGAACAAGTGCAGTTACCCAAAGAAACTCCTGGTGTAGCCCCTCAGCAAAGCTATGACGGCAGTAATACATACGACTATGGATATTGCACATGGTACGTGAAGAACCGGCGTGGTGCTTCTATCCCTAACACACTGGGCAACGCAAACATGTGGTATTGGAATGCACAAAAGCAAGGCTTGCCGGTTGGTACTGAGCCACGACCTGGTGCAGTCGGCACTACTACCCGTGGCGCACTTGGTCATGTGGTCTATGTTGAAAGTGTTGATGGTGGTGGTAAAATCACAATCTCTGAAATGAATGCGCTTGCCGGTTGGGGCAACGTCAATACACGGACCGCTAACGCTTCTGAGTTTGTATATATCTACTAACTAGCTTGGCATGGCAGATCAGGCACTTTCCTGGTGCTAACTGGCTATAGTGCTGTTCGCACTCATAAATAATCATGCTGCACCATCTGGCGGCGTGGGGAATGTCAGTATTAACGTAAGTGCGGTTTCACCCACTTGCCGCTGATGATTTAGTCTTCGCAACCAAACACGTTTTTGCAACTCTGGGTATTCGTCAATGTAGAGTACGTTTTCTATGTTTGGTTCTTTATCCATAAGCATAGTATAGCAGTGCTGGTGCTAGGGGCAGGTGTTTCACTCTGCTAATCAAGGGTGTACTTTCCCTGTCACTGCTTATAGGCAATCGCTTTTGATTTGCATATCCCTAGCACAATCATTATAGCAAAAGCACCCTACCGGCTTTATGCCAACGGGTGCTTTTTTGTTGCCGAATTGGAGTTCTGAGCTAATGCGTGTCTTACGGCGCATTAACCTGTTGGCGATTATACACTAACCCTCTGACTAGAACCACCAGCAGTTTTGTAGTTTTTAGCGTAGTTGAGCGCACCATAATGGCAGAAAGCTGCACACTCAGTCGGGTCAATCTGAAAGTCTGGGTTCATGCTTGAATAACCAAACGCCCCGTCTTTACCAATGCTACGCTTCTTGGCTGTTTTAATGCTGCCATTTAATGCTGGTTGGTCAAAATGCGTGAGTTGCTGCGTTTCAATAGCAGTCTGAAAGCCACCATAAGCCGCACCAGCCTGTTTAACGTTTGGTGTGAGTATCTTTCTACTAATTCGCCTATCGGTGCGTACAAGCTCTTCTACAAGCAGCTGTGTGCCACTTGCGCCGTCTATTATGACTTTGGCTGCCATACGCCAACGCTTTTTATCCTGCCCAGATGCTTTGGCAAACAACCAATTTGTTATCCAGCTTGTACCGGCACTCATAGGTTTACGCTCAACCAGCTCAACGTGCGGTATATCGTTCGGCATGTAGATGCCAATGCCCAGACTGACTGCGCTGCCGTCTGGGGCAAACTTCACACAGTACACATATCTGGGGCTAGGTTCTAGCGTTACCTTTTCAATAGACAGCTGTGACCATAGTTCATCACTAATGGCACGTTTGCTTTCTTTGCCTGCTATCCAGCCCAGACGCATTTTGTTGAAACTGTCTATCGCCATATCTTTGGCTTCGTTACGGACCGCCATTAACATCAGGTGGTAGCCCAGTGACGGGTTGGCATCGTACCAAGCCTCTTCATCGCTTGGATCAGTAAGTAACTCAACGGACCACTCCTGCCAGCAGGTTTCATGGTCTTTGCCGTCAATAACGTTCTGCCTAATACGAATGAACACCGTGCCCTGCCCACCACCACTTGGTGGCGTACCGGCACGGATGATTTGTTGGTTCTGGCTTTTACCGGCTGAAATGGTGGGTAGCAACGCCTCCTGCTGCGCATCGGTTTCTTCTTGGGCTTCGTCTAGGATCAGCGTATCGTTGGTCGTACCCAAGCCGCCGGTTCGGGTTCGGGTTCGGAATACACAACGCCCACCGTCACGCAATTCTAGGTAGTCTAGGCTCTTTGGCTCTTTATCAAACTCCTGCGTTAGCAGGTTGCGTATCTCTTCTTTTGCTGAATAAAAGAACGTCTGCACACGGCGTTTAACTTCATCAACTGTTTTGTCAGAGTGGGCGGTATAAATTAGGGCTTCGTTCATGAAGATCATGCCGCCAATAATACGGGCAATAATAATCTCGGTCTTACCGTTCTGGCGTGGCACAAGCAGCCCAACTTTGGGGTTTGACCATTTCCAGCGTTGTTCATCATCATCCCAATACACAGCCAGCCAGCGCAATATGATTGCTTTCTGCCAGTCCAACAGCTTGATGCCGTAGGCTTCCATAAGCTGCAAGGTTTTATCAGCCAGCCAAACGTCACCATTATTGAATTGATCTAGGCGTGGCTTCTGATTGCCGTAACGCTTCTTTTTAGTTTTAACCATTGGTTGCCTCCACATCTTCTATAGTCACTCTTGATGCAAAGCTAGTGTGCCGTGCGCCGCCACCGTTTTTGCTTGGGCGTTTTGCTTTAATATCACCCATATCAGACATTAGCGCACCTAGCGTTGTTTCAGCCTTTGGTGCTTGCCTACGCTTGTATATTTCTATCTGGGTCATAACTTCCATCATTTGGGCTGACAGCTGCCCAGCATCACGTGCGCCAGTACCCTCAACCATTTTCTTAGCAAGCATCTGGCGTATTCCCTCTAGCACACCAAGCCGGTCATTGGCATTGGCAAAATCTACAATGGTTTTTTCTTGCTTGCCAGTAGTAAGACCAGCACGGTGAATGTTTTTAATTCGGCTTGGGTTAATCATCATGTCACGCCAAAATGACAGTGCAGCGTATGCCTCTGCCGGTAGAATGTCTAGCCCCGTGTCAGATAGAATTTTGAGTTTATTGACCGGCAATGTTTTGAAATAGTTTAGCCAGCCGTCATAGTCGGCATGATTTTTTAGAGTTATCTTTAGGTTTTCTTCATTCCACTCTTCGGTCATGCGCAAGAATGTTGCTTGCTTCTGTTTCATGAACCATGCCATAAACTGCATATCGGTTATTTTGGGTTGAGCAACTTTTTTGTTCGCTTTCTGGGCTGGTTTTTTGACAGCCTTAGTAGCCTTACCGTTTTTTGTAACGGGTTTCTTCGGGGCTAAAGCCCCACTGTCACCAACAGGCTTGCTACTTTTTTTGGGCATAGTAAAAAGCCTGGGTTATTCTTCTGACTCAGATAGTTCAAAGTGATGCCCACACTCTGGGCATGTTACCTCATGATTTTTATAGCTGTTACCGTTGTTGCCAGGCATATCACCGCCAGTCTTGAACTTAGGCACACCCCAGTCTTGCAACTGTTCGGCGTTCCATTCGTTGGCAATTTTATCAGTATCCCATTCACCGTGATGAATGTTATCTTTGGCAATGAATTCGTCTTTTTTAGCTTGGCTCAGGTTGAACACCTGTTTTACGGTGACTTCTGCATAACCAAGCTCTTCTAACGCATAACAGCGTTTGTCACCTGCTAAGATCAGGTTGTTTTCATCAACTACAATTTCCCGTAACAGCTTCATTTCTGGGAACTCTTTTAGGGAGTCCATCAGCTCACGGTGTTTTTTGCTCTTGATGTATCGTGGGTTACGTTCGTTATGGACCAGCTCTTTGAGTGGCATAACTTTAATCTCAACATAGACCTCTTTTGTAGCCATTGCATCTTCCCCTTTCTTAACCGAGTAGTTCTCGTATATGCGTTGGTTGCCTATGGTGATTATAACATAACCAATAAGTGTATAATAAAAGTATTCAAAGGAGGGAAACAGTGCCAGGCTTAGATAGATTTCCAAAGAAAACCTGCAAATTTTGTCAAGACCCAAAACCAAATCACTTCCCATACGCTTGCCCAGCCAACCCCAAAGTTGCGCTGAAACGCAAAGTCGGTATGAAGCGCACACCATTAAAAAAGGTGGGCAAACAAACTAAACAGTGGTTTATAACCCGTGCCACCTGGATCAGAAAGAACCCACCAGATGGTGATGGCTTTTGGTATTGCTACTTGCGAATACACCCCTGGTGTACGCCAAAGCTCACAGTAGACCCAGAGAAGCTAAGCTGGGGGATTGGTATGCTGACGTTGGACCATGTAGTATCACGAACCCGTGACGGTACTAAAAAGTTCACCCAAGCCAACCTACAGCCAGCCTGTGGCTACTGCAACGAAATGAAAGGCAGCCGGTCACTTGACCAAGTAAAACCACCTGTCGTATAATAAATGTATTCAGTCTTCAAAACCAAAACTGACCAATAAAAAAGACCGCTTTGCGAGGGCGGTCTTTTTGGTTACTAATTAAATACGTGGTTTGTTGTTGCGTGTAACAGCACTGACTATGAGTAAAAGTATGATAGCCCCAATGACAGCAGCCACAAAACTACCAAAATCAAAAGTATCAGCATCATGAGGAAACAAAAACCCTCCAATGAACGCACCGATGATACCAACGATTACGTTGCCAACTACGCCTAGTTGCCCGTCTTTACCCACTACAATGCTGGCTAACCAACCGGCTAGTCCACCGAAAACGATCCAAGCTAACACCGTCAATAACATGTTGAACCTCCTTTAATGCGCAACATTATAGCAGATTTATTTTTTTGCAACAGTAATTTAGTTCTCAGGTTTGCTGACGTTTGAACCAGCAAGAGTACCGGCAAATGTTACTTCACCTGCCCAGATTAAACTAAACCAATACGGCAAAATGTGAATGTCTGGCATGGTTAGGACCGCAACTATCGGTGACATAATGCCGGTGAATAGATAGATTGCCATGCGGTATTTTGGTGGTATGCGCTCAATCATGCTACAAACCTAGCTTACGATTTACTAATGCTTGAACCGTGCCGTAATTGTAACCGGCGGCAGTCAAGCGATCTCTGCGTTCGTCACCGTTGCCCCAGTCACCATGAATGACTTGGTTAGCCACAGTATCGTCAGATGCTTTGCCTACGCTAGTTTGACCAAGCCGTTGATTGACAATGCTTTGTACGGCGTTGTAATCATATCCTGCGGCTACTAAGCGGTTGCGGCGATCATCGCCATTACCCCATGCGCCAGCCAATACTTGGTCAGCAAGCTGGTCATTGTTGGCACTGGCTGGTTGAGCATCAGAGTATGCAAGTTTGTTATTGACGATTTTCTGAATGGTAGCGTAATCGTAACCAGCTGCCGCTAGGCGGTTCTGGCGGTCAGGGTTATTACCCCAAGCCCCTGCGATTACTTCATCAGCAATTTGCTCATTACCTTTGCGTGGGGCTTCTGTGTTGCCCACACGACTGTTTACGATGGCTTGGATGGCATTATAGTCGTATCCGGCTGCAACAAGCCTCTCACGGCGTTCTGGGTTGTTTCCCCATTGACCGGCTAATACCTCATCAGCCACTTGGTCATTGCTCTTGTCTGGCTGTGGGGTTGGCGTACTGCCGCCACCTGAACCACCGTTTACACGATCTGCAAGCTCTTGCAAACGTGCGTACAGCTGCCCAGGGCAAGCCGTTGATTGAAAGTCACGATGACCGAATAGGTTTACACCTACTTTGAGTGGCAATAGACCACGCCTGCTGGCAATATCACGGACCAGTTCTACTAGCGTTTCAAATGTTTCACCGGCAATATCCCAGTTAGGACCACCGCTAGAGTTTACGTTTTCAATACCGATAGATGTTTGGTTAGCAGGATAGTTGCCACAGTGCCAAGCGGTGTTGGCTTCGCTAACGTACTGATCTACGTTGTTGTTGCGACCAACGCCATAATGCGCTGACGCTTCACGGTCACCATTAAAAGTACGGGCAATGCCGTCAAAATCAGTGGTTGCAGCGTGGTGAACAACTATTTTGTTCACTGTCTTACCACCACGACCTACATCAAAATGCTTTGTTACTGGGTTCTGCCGTAGTGAATACATCTACTCTTCTCCCTCTTCGCCACGACCCATAGTTTCTAGTTCGTCTGGGTGAATTTCCCCGTTGTTGTTTTCGTCAGCCATAATTTCCCTCCAATTATTTATATAAGCATTATACCACGTATGTCTACCAGGGGTTTGATTGAGGTACTTGATTGACCACCTGGACCTGTTCATAATCTGAGTCCATTCTATTGCCCTTTTTGCGGTTACAGACATTGTGAGTCAGTTGCAAGTTTTCCAGGGCGTAAAAAGCACCGCCACGTGATCTAGGCACAATGTGGTCTACCTCAACCGATAAGCCATTCCACACGCCAGTCTTGGCATCTTTCATCGGTATAGTGACATCAATGTATTTATGGCAGATCGCACACACTGGGTCTAGTGAAGCAATCGCACGCCTGCGTGCTGCTTGCCACTCAGTATTGTTTAGCTTCTGTTCACGGGGCTGGAAGTCCATAGCCCGAACTAACTCTGGGCGTTATATTCAATCATACAAGATATGACCCAAATCGTGCCGCTAATTGCTTGGTTAATGTTCCAGGCAAATGCTAGGTGGTTGTCAGCTGCTACACTGGCTGCTGGTATGGTCATTGTAGCTTCTCTTGAAAGGTTGGCTGTGAATGCCAGCGTTCCAGTTCCAACCGCACTTGCTACGTTCCATAGAGGGCTAAAACTAGCACCAAGTGCTTTAGAGTTCAGATAGTAGACACCACTTTTTGACTGGGTTTGATCGCTAAACATAACTAAAATAATTCTTACGTCACCGCCTGCATAATCTTTTGGTAAGTTCGCTTGACCACGAACAAACCCTGACGGCGTACCAGTAAGTGATACTTCTGGTGAACCTAGGTTGTGAGTTGCGGCTGCACCACCACTACCGTCAGCCTGCATAGGCATAACTACACGGCGTGTAACGCCTGGGAAGCCGGTAGGGGTGGCTTCGTAACTGAAAGCTGGGCGGTCAATAGGTACGTTTGTAATCGTATAGGATGTGTTTCCGCCAGCACTAACAACGGTAACAGTTGTATTGGTTGAGAATGCGGTTGCCGTGACTACAAAATACTTGATTGAGCCACCCTGATAGAGTGCAATCTTAGTGCCTAGTGGGAATTGTGAACGTACATCTACGCCTGCAATAGCAAATGATAATGAACTTACGAAAGCCCAAGTGTATAGATCGTCATAAGTCCAACCAGCTTGCAAAATACCTTGCGCCATAATTCGTAAATCGTCAATAACTGAGTTAGTAATACTGGTTGCGCCTGCTGCTACACGCACACGGGCTAGTTTGATGTATGGGTTACTTGCACCTACTGCTGACTGAATAGCGGCGTTTGATGGGTCTGCTGGGCTACCTGCTGGTGTACCGGCAATCACTACAAGTTTTACAACACCGTTTGTGTTGTTGCTAACACCAGTGCTTGGCGTAACCGCATAATCAATATACATAACAACAATGTCACGGCGTGGGTTGCTGACATCGGCAGTGGTAATAACTACGTTGGTAATGGCATCTGCCCAAGCTGGGTGACCGTATGTGCCATCACTGCGTGGGATCATCGCATCACCTATGGAAACATCAACGCTCATGTTTGCACCAGCACCACGCTGGCTAACGGCTAGACCGGTTTCTACCTGCCCTTTAAGACCTTTTAGCAATGCACGTAAATGCCCTGCTTCGCTAGTCCTACCGCCATCTCTGTTTGATGTTGCTAAACTCATGTTTACGTTCTCCTTATGCTATAATATCAGATTTTTATAAATTAGTAGTAAAGAAAGTGCCAGGGCTACTTGCCCAGAAATAGAACTTGATATTGACTAACGGATTGGGAAAGAAGTCTGAGCCGCTAACACTAACCAACCAGCTCTGTGTACCTATAGCACTATCCACGTTTTCACGCTCTACATCTACTTGAACACTGCTGATACCACCACCGCTTGCCTCTGTATATGTATACTCCATTTTATAGACAACGCCACGTGCGCCCTGATCGTCTGGCTGAAAAGTTAATCTGAACCTAGTGTTTCTAAACGTAACGCCGGTCATTGTTTTGTCAGAGGCATTTGCGCTGAACACACGATACATACGCACGCTATCCTGTCCTGAACGGGCGAACTGCTTGTACTCTTCAATATCTTTAAGAAGACCCTTGAAATCGGCTATAAACTGTTCATTTGGTGGTATTCGGTCATTGCTCATTAATTCAACTCCGTAACTGATATTTGCACATCATCGTTCGCCACAACATAGGCTTTGATATATTGCAGGTTCAGTGGGCGGCTAATACCGGCAAAGTCACCACCACTAAATGATACAGTCCAGCTCTGTATGTTTTCACCGCCTGGGGCTTGCGCATCGGGATAGAAGAAACAGTTAAAGTAGGTTACACCGGCGTAAATTTCGTTGATGTAATCTATGATCGTGTGCCGTGCGGCTGTGGGGCTGTTGATGCGATGTTCTGCAATTAGGTCGGCAAATAGCACGTTTTGAGTTAATGCTGTTGCGGTAACCCGAATAATTTTTGTACTCACATAGGCAGCCTGTGGGCTTTGTGGTGGTATGCCGCCCCAGTCAAACACATTGCCACTATCTTTTTTGTAGAACAACACGCTGTCGCCACCAATAAACTGTGACTGCTTTAATTCACGCATGGCTTTTATTGCTGCAATTACCCTATTTTGCAATTCTGCGCTGGTGGCTATGTCTATTCGTTTATCATCCATAATTAACCTACGGTGCTGTCTGATTAACTGATATTGTGCCATCGCTAGTACCGGCAGCATAAACCTTGATGAAGTACGGCAACGTGCCAAACACGTTAAAACCAAAAGTCCACCGGTACTGGGTTTGGTTGCCACTATAGCTTTTATCAAAGTCTGGGTTGTTATCAAACATGAATGCACTATTTACGCCATCGTCATAGCCAAAGAAACCGTTTGCCAATTCACGAACCTTGTTATTGACACCCGTGCCACCAAAACGAATATCTAGTTGCACGTTTTCAACTGGGTATGGCTGTTTGCCGCTGGCAGTAAATATAATCTGAAAGTCACGGTAGCCTGGGTCACCACCGCCATTGCTAGCACTACTACTTATATCCCATGCATTGGCTGTCTGCACAAAATAACCACGCAAGCCAGCAACGCCGCTATAACGTTGCTCATTTTTAAGTTCTGTTAAATCATCTTCTGCTTGCTTTAGAAGTGTTGCAAGTTGGTTTACTGGGTCTAAGTCTAATCTTGTCATAAGCCATAATTATCCACCGTAATTGCAATATCTTCGGCATCGTTTTCGTCTAGACCAACAGCCAGCCTTTCAACCCTGTATGTGTCGTCAAGCGGCAATGCAGTATGACCAACCACTTCAACGGGTACTCGGTCACCTATGCCCAGCACATCTAGATTAGCAAGTGCGCCGCTAACATTGAATGTAGGTAGTTCAAGAATGTTTTTGACTTTTTGTAGGTAACCGTAGGTGTTTTCGTCAAGTGTCTGCTGCTCTGTAACGCTGTTGAAACTTATAATTTTTTGATGTGTTTTATAGTTGCCACGACTTACTGCATCGCCAGTTTCAACACGCAACGCCTCTTCACCAAAGCCTGAGCCAAGCCCAATAATATAGTTCCAAAGATTTGTGGCAGTGTGAGCCACCTTGCCGCTTCTAATGTTGTATGGATAAGTGAACTTCATATCAGGGCGATTGCTGCCAATTTGCCCAAATGTTTCTATGGACCGGTCATAGTTAAATCGGAAATCAAAATTGCCGTCACTCAGATTAGTTAGGTTTACCAACCCGTCACGCACGTTTTGATCTGTATATCCACGGTCACTTAGCAAGCCCGTGCTGTATTGTGAAACGCCAGGATCAACACCGAAGTCATTTGTGGCATCGCCCAGCTGTGTTGTAGCAATGAGGTCTAGAGCAATGGCTACACGTTCTACTTGGGTATATGTTTTGGTAACGTATCGGTCACCAAACAAGTCTAAGAAGCCGGTAGCTCTCACCTCTACGGTAATACCACTCTCTTCAAGTGAATAAGCCATATCAACTACGTGAACGCCAAAATAGTAGTTGCCGTTGCGTTTTACCCTAATATCGGTTACATAGGCTTCTAGCACTGCTTGCGGCACTGCGCCCAGCTCTAGGCAGTAATCTTCAAATGCTGTTAGGCTCATGGAAAAACTAAGTTCTTCACTACCATTTCTGGTGAGTGAAAAACTGCGGTTCTGCATTAGCTTGGTAATATCACCTACTTGTGAGCCGTTTATCCAAAGCTCAAACTGGTACTTTGGCACTGGTGTACTCATGCTAGATACCTCTTACGCCATTGCGCCAATAAATATCAGCTGTAATGGTATCACCGCCACTGTCGCTATTTAGAACGATTGAGTTTGCGCCCTCTTGCAAGCCCCACCAAACACTGTCACTGGTTTTGCTGCCAATAATGTTTGCGCCATTCAGGGTCACAGTACGCTTCGCCATATCAATAATTACCAAGTCACTGGCTACCATGTTGATGTTCAGCTTAAATCGTTCACCAGTAGTCTGATTAGTAATAACGGGGTTGGCGGCTTGGTTATGCAGCTCAATGCGTGGCAAGTACATCGCTTCACCGCTGTTGGTAACGACTGTTGGTGAACTACCACTTGCCCAGTTTACTGGCAAATCATATGGCGTAACATAACCACCCTGCGTAACACGACTTACTAAGGCGTGCTGTTCATCGCCACCGTCTGTTGAATAAAATAATGGGTCACCGGCAGTAAGCTGAATTAAAACGTCACTGGTACGCCCACGCCTGCTATATTCAAGTTTTAGGTCTGTTACATTTGCATCAATTAGAAAAGTATCACCGGCAAAAGTCGTAATTTCTACGGGTATTGCTTCCCCAATCGTCAAGGCATCAATGACAGAAGATCGATCAAGTTTATGCTGTTCTTTCGTGCCGTTGTTTTTGCCAATCTTGCCAGTCAGGTTAATCGTGCGAAAACCATAGAACTGGTCAGTTACCATGCCGCCAGACTTGCCACTGAATAAGAAGCTAGAGGTGCGAATGTCAGCTGAACCTAGACCGGTAACGCCCAAGATATGGAATGCTGTATCATCGGTTTCTGCGCTAAATCTCAGTATTTCGTTTAGTAGTATATTCATTTTATCGCCTTATATCCCACGCTAATTGAGTGGCAACCTTGTCTAAATCTACTTGATCGTAGATATTGTTATTCTGTACTATCTGTGGCATGCCTGCAACTTGCCCATCTTGCCAGCCTTTTGCAGAAGCCCCACTTGATGCGTAAGCTAGTTGCGAATTAATGCCACCAGTAAGTGGGGCTAACACTGAGTCAGTAATGTTGCTCACCGCACCTGCGACTATGCCCTGCCCTTTATTAAGACCGTTCACCAAGCCATCAGTGATGTTGCCACCAAAGCCTGCAAATACCTTAGACGGTGAGCTAATGCCCAATGCTGACTTAAATGGACCTTGTATCCAACCAGGCAACTTGTCTAAGAAAAACTTACCGATTTTTGATAATAATGAGCCAGCACCATCAAGCAAACCCTGTATTAAATCTTTGCCTGAGTTGTAGAGTAAAGAACCCATGTTGCCAAGCGCACTAACTATTTGCCCTGGCAACCCTTTTATGAAGTTTACTGCCGTACTAAACGCATTTACTATGAAGTCTTTTGCACCCTGGAATTTGTCTTTAATAAAATCTACTGCGTTGCCAGCAAATTCTTTAATTGTATCCCAATTTTTTATAATTGCCAGAACTGCCAAACCAATCGGACCAGTCAGGATACCTAACAAAAGCTGCCAGTTATCTTTGACCCAATTAAAACCAGTCTGAATTGCCGCCCAGACAGTGCCTACCACATCCCCGAATGCTTGGAATACCTTTTTGCCAGTTTCGGTTTGCGTAAAGAAGTATACTAAACCAGCCACTAAAGCTGCTATAGCGATTACTACTAGCCCAATGGGGTTCATTGCCATTACAGCGTTAAAAAGGGCTTGTGCTATGGTCATAATCTTTGTTACGGCTGCCCATGCAGTCAGGGCAGTAACAATAGTGCCTATCGCTATTGCTATTGGGGCGAATATATCACTGTTGCTGGATATGAAATTTACTACGGGAACGATTGCTTTTAGTATGGCTTCAAAACCTTTGCCTATGTTTGTGATGGCATCGGATACATTCTTCTGCCCTACAGCTTGAATAATTGCTGCCATGCCACGGGTAACAGCCGTCTGCATGTTTGTAATGCCCGTGCCAATACCGGCTGTTGCTTCCCTAGCTTGTGAGTCTAGTGATGCTAGACCGCCACCACCATTTTTATTCAGGTTTACCAAATCGTCTGCTAGTTGCTGTGGGTTAGCAGAATAGAGCTTATAAAGTTCATCGGCAGTTTTGCCAGTTGCTTTCTGTAGCCCCTGCAAAGCCGTAGGCATACGGCTCAGAGCCGCTTGTATAGTAGTGACTGGCGCACTGCCACCTGATATTGCTCTAGTCAGGCTTTCCATGACAATTTGAGTATCCTGGGCGTTTCCACCTGTGGCTAATAGTGCGTTGTTCATTGCTAAGAACGTATCAGTGGCTTTGCTGGCTGGAAGCCCAGCTGCTATAAACTGCTGCACCCCTGCTGCACCGTCTTGCAAGGTTGTTGGTAATCCCCGTAACGACTTATCAAGTTTATCTGTGGCTGCTTTGGCTTCGTCAGAGCCAACACCCATAGCCTTTAGTACTCTAGGGAATGCGTTTAGGGTATCAACACGGGCAATCGCATCATTGAAAGCACCGCTTAGTACATTCATCGCCTTGTTAGCGGCTGTTGCCACTACACCAGCCACAGCACCAGTTAGGATAGCCGACTTAGCACTGAATTCGCCACCAAACTGATCGGCAAAGTTTGACCCAGAGCCTTTAAGCCCACCAGAAATTTTGCTTTGAATGCCCGTCATGTTCGGGGCTATTCGTATGTAAGCTGTTCCTATGTCTGCCATTTGATGCGTTTCTACCTTTTATTAATTGCCGGTATTACCGCACCGTGGCGTAGTATTTATATTGCAAATTATACCATAAGCTGTTAGACACGCCCAGCATCCCTTGCCTTGACTAAAGCCATGCGACCAACATAGTTTGCGTGCGCATCTAACCCACCATCGGAAGTGATAGTTGCAATAGCACGCCGCCCTCTTCTGATCGTGCCTACTACAGTTGCCACACTAATTTCTGGTGGGTTGGTAGACATACTATTTGCCATTGACTGCGCACGGGCGGCGATTGCCATACCGGATTGGTTTATCAAAGGCTTTGCCAGTTCAGTCAGAATGATTTGCGCTGCCGCTGTGTCTAAGTAAAAAGATGATTGACTGCTCATACCAATAGTATACCCCCTCACACGTATAGGCGCACTCCCCTGCTTTGCCTGGGTGTCGGCTGAAATGCACTTGTCATCTGGTCAAGTTTATGGTCTTGGGGGCAGGGAAGTGGTCGCCACCCCTGTTAAGTGTTGTATTCAGTACAATGCCACTTTTCTGCTAAAAAAGCCAGCAGGGGAGTGGTTTTAGGCTACTTTCGGGGTCTAGAAAGTAGATGTTTAACTTCATCAACGTCAAGGGCAACAGTATCTTTCTTGATACCCTCATCGCCCATAGCTTTCTTCATGAAATCTGGTACAAATATCTTTGGATGTGGGGTTTGCTTGTGCTTCTTTACGCCCTCATTTGAGTTTTGCCATATGATTGTATCTAACAAATAGTTTGCTTTATTAGCCAATATCTCACGCCATCCCCACTGCATTGCTGGGTTGATGGCTGAGAATAGCCTGCTTGTTTTCGGCAACTGATACATAAGCCTTGCCGCACGTGCTGGCTTCACGAATGCGACATTTAGACCAAAGTATTGCTGGAAGTCTGCCTCTAACTCATCAAAGTGCTGCCAGCGCACTTGCAATAAGGCTACCCTTTTGGGTCAAACTTCTCAAAGATTGCTTGGTAGACTTCAAACAATTTGGATAGTTTAAACTTGCCGTCTTTTTTTACAAAATGTTCTTTGAGATTTACATAGCCGTCTTTGCCAAGTAGGTACTCCAAGAAAGTAATAATTTCTTTGAGCTTTTTCTGATTTTCAATAGCATCAATGGTGTCTAGAATATCCACATCGTCAATGCGTTCGGTGTCTATTTCAAATGAATAGTCGTCTACCATAACTTGCTGTATCGTGCTAGTCACGGGAGGTGCAATAGTAGCTTCTTCTGGTTTTTTAGGTTCTGTTGGTACTGTTGGTTCAGCCATTTATATACTCCAATTCAATTTAGTAATCGTAACCATGATTGTAACATAACAAAAACGCCCCGTGAATGGGGCGTTTTTTGCCGTGTAGGACCGTCTAAGACGATCCAAGCAAACCAATGTACTCTTTGTGAGTGTCACCGTCTGTAGAGCTTGGAAATGCCTTTAGATTGATAGGATAAGCCACTGGCTCACCATCAACGTAAGAGATTTCGGCACTGCGGTCTGCGATGCGACCACGTTCAACCACGATGCGTTTTACACGCCCACCGGTCAAAACGAGTTCTGCAACAAAACAAATCTCAGGCAGCGTAGAGCTGTTTACCCTGATAGTGATGTTGTCACCGTCTACCTCAACGTTATCCTCACCATAGTACAACTTTGCAACTTCCACGTTGGTTTCAATCAGATTGAAAGTAAACATTTCCATGAATGTGGTTTGATCCGACAATACATTGTCGCCACCCCATGCAAATACGTCTTCAACATCAGTTTCAACGTTGTTTACTAGACCCTCATCACTGACATAACCCAGATTTACAAAAGCGGCATCTAAGTCGCTTGCTGAGTCTGTAGGCAGTGTAGTACCGGCTGGGGCTACGAATAGCGCACCAGTGGCTTTAGGCTTACCGAAAGAAACGTTTTCAGAGTTGTTATTGCTCATGGTTTCTAACCTTGTCTATGATTGTTGGCACAACACACCACTGGGGTAGCTCTGCTTATGTTTTGATTATATCACACTATTGTTTGGGTACAGCTTTTGAGCAATCATCCGGTTTGAACGTGTCATTTACTAGGGTTCTAAACTGTTCAATTCTAAGTTTCTGGGCTTCTGAAATCGGATCGGCAGGTTGTTGGTCTAAAATGTAGCCCCAAATAAGCCTGTTTTTTGCACGGGCTTCATTGGTGTTTTCGCACCTAGCTATAAGGGCAGCATGATTAGTTTCAGCCTGCACAGCAATCTTGTTTGTTTCACTGTTATTGTGAATAGCAAAAAATGTCAGGGCAATATCAAAAATAATAGATATAGCCAAAGCCCAGTTAGTGCGTTTTTGCTTTCGTGCTGCCTTTTCTAATACAGCAATGTTTTGGTCAATCGGGTTCTTTTTGAGCTTTTTTTCTAGCTCTGCATCCCTATCGTCAAGAGTACTCATGACTTACTCCCTTTCTTAGTTGCCAACAGTCGCTTATTCTGCCCCTGTAGCTTTTTAATGATTGCTTTCAATTCATCAACTTTTTTCTGCATAGCTTCTGAGTCTTTATGTGAGCTATGTTTGAATTTGACGAATTCATCCATAACCTCTGAAAGTTTGCGATTTACTGCAAACAGCTGTTCGTTGTTTTTGCGTATCTGTTCTTCGGCTTTTTCGGCTCTATCTAGATTTGTTTTTGCTTGATCTTTCCAAGCATCACTAAGCGCACGACTTTCTTGCCACAAATCAACTGCCTCACTCGTAGTAATCGTGCCAGAACTTTGTTTTTCTTGTAGATTAGCTTTGCGCCGCCCTAGCAAGTAATTTGCCAGTACACCCAGTGCTGGACCGGTGAGTAACGCCAAAGCCAGTGTTAGGATAGCTTCTTTGCTCATTATGAACTCTCATACGGTTCATACATTAAACTACCTGGCACGGTACTAATACTGCCTAGCCTCTGGTTGCCGTAAAGCCCCAAATCGTGAAGCTCTGACTTTTTGAACCATAAATCACCGGCAGGGTTAGTAAACACAATGTTTTCAGAGTATGGACCGGCTGTTTGCTGGATACTGTTGGCTGGTGCGGCATCAACAGGCGTGAGCATGGCACGCTTTGCAGCCTCCATGACAACCCACTGGACCGTACTAAAGTATGCTTCGTCAGCATTCACCATATCGTCTAGGTTCTTGCTCTGGTTGCTTGCAATCGTGCGTAGGCGGTTGCTTGCTAGTTTAAGCAAGCTATCTGCACGGGTGTCTTCTGCGCCAGTCAGGGTGCGCCAGAATATCGCTAAATCTTCGTGATCTGCGTATGCGTTGGGTGATGTGACTGGTATAGACACACTCATTATTGGTTACCTCCCATGAAGCCTGCGTTGCTGCTTGCTAGTCGTTTTGTCTGCAAAGTTTCTGCTTCCCTAATGCCAATACCCATCAAGCGGTAGCCCTCAACAGTACCAACCAGCTCTGGCATAGCTTGGAATAATTTAAACATGGCATCACCAATTTGCCCAATATCAGCCTGAAAGATTGGCTTCCATGCTGGTATTAGATTGCGCAACTGAGCTGGTACAGTATCGTTGCCGTCAATCGCTAGGCGTAGTGTAATCATCAGCTCTTTGAACTGTTTGCCCATTTCTTCTTGGGCGTTCTGAGCTTCTAGTAATAGATCGTCTGACATGGCGGCTAGGCTCTCAGCACTGCTTGGGTTGGCTGTTTCGTAACCTAAGTTGCGAAGTGTCAATGCAGTTTCGGCACAGAAATCACGGGCTTTGTCTTTTTTGCTAGTTTCAAAGCCCTCAATGCTCATCTGGGTCAATACACCAACGTCAGGCGCATCGCCATCTTCGTCTTTGGTGATAGTCCACACTTTGCCCAGTGCGCTGTCTAGATCGCCGCTAAATTCAGCACCCTCAGCAAGACCGCTAATATACCGCTGTGGCATTGAATAAAATTCTTCTGCAATTTCTAGTCGGCGTTTCATGCGACCAACTTCATTGATGATACGGCGAACTGTGTTGCTCAATCGTGATTTACCTAGTGGGCGGTCTGCGCTTTGGCGGTGGGTAACAGGGTGCAGTAGTGTGCGACCAGTTGGGTTTGGCACAATCTCATCTAGATACCTGTTTTTGAAAATAGCCGTGAACTCCGGCGTGAATAGAATATAGTCTTTTGGTGCGTAGTTGATGCCAGCCTTGCGTGGTTTTGGCACGTGCCATTTAGTAACTGCCAACCCCCATTTTAGCAAGCCCGTGCGCTGGTCAATCTCACCAGTAGCTTCTTGGGCTGTGAATGGTATAAGTACCTTGCCATCAGCACTATCAGATACGGCAATGAAAGCACAACCAGCAACAAAAGCATCGTGTTTGCCCTTGTTGAGTACGCTGAACCCACCGATGCTATCCATGTAGTCGTTTATGCCAAAACTATCACTAGCAAAGCCATCAAACGCTACACGGTCAGATAGAGTATTTACAGCACGACTAGCCCAGCCAATCCCAGGGCGTATGTTGCGCATGCGCATAGGGGTTGCAATACCGAAGTCGGGAATGTCATTGTCGGCATTATAGTAATCGTATTTGTCTTGAACTTTCACCTGCTTTGAGGTCAGGCAGAATATGAGCCGGTTGGCTAAGGTGTTGGCTAGGGTTACGATTGGGTCTTCGGTTTGCATATCCTATTGCTGTCCTTTTTAGCCGGATATGCCGCCCCGTAAGCGTGGTTGGTTTCGTTGTTATTATACCAGATATTGTAATTGTAGCATAAGTGCATTGCTACCGCCTTTTTCGGTCACGTTTGGCTGCGGCTGCAAGGTACTCATCGCCCAGAAAGTCAGGCGGCAATTCAGTGATGCGTATGAACGCACCGGCTGCGCCTGGTCGGTAGGCTGCTTCATAAACCGTTCGTGCCACACTTTCCCAATAATCATCTTTCAGCACCAATGACTCAACCAGCATATCTAGAATGCTGGTAACTTTGTTGTCTGTGTCAGCTCTACCTAATGTCGCAAAATATATAATCAGCTCAATTTGCACCACGCCCAAGAAGCGATCACGTGTTTGGCAACGCACTTGCTTCAAAGCATCGTTTTGCCACTGAACAAATTTATTGTTCGGTACTGATACGCCAGAGGGCAGGGTAACACGGCTATTTTTCTTGCTTGGTATGCCACCCTCTAGTGTAAGTTCAACGGTCTTTGGGTTTAACATAGTTATCTAGCAAGCCGTTACGTGACCTGTAGCCCTCTGTTACGATGCTACAATCACAGCCACCGTGTCGGTGAAACGCATCAGCTGGTGGATCTACATATTCACCGGCTTTGCCAATACACCACGGGCAGTTCTTTGGACCTACAGTACGCCTAACCATCGTAGGGTAATTGCCACTCTCACGGGCGTTTTTGAAAGCATCATGCTGGGCTGCTGCCGCTGAATAATCTAAGAAATTCTTTATATACTCTTCTAGCCCCAATGAGCCGTTAGATACACTGGCTGCCGCTACCTTTGCCAACCCGTAATAACGATTATCAATACCTGGACCTGTGGTATGCTCAATTTCAAAGTCGTAGGCATTCATATCATACACTTTGGTGTATACTGTGTTGCCCACTGTTCTGAATAGTATCTCTTGATTTAGTTGTCGCACCTGTGGGTCAATCTCAGGGTTATTAATAAGTAGCGATGCAGCCATTACCTTGTCTATGATAGTGCGGTTTAATTTAGCGTAATCCATCAAAACCCCAATCACCTATAGTGGCAGTGATGTCTTCCACCATGTCTATAGTCTTCTCTACACGCTTTTTTGAGTACACTGAGCCACGTTCTGGTGTTTTTGCAGCATTGAGGGTGTCTATGAACTTAGAAGCCTGCAAATCAGTCAGTGCGTGGGTTATTTCGGCTATGGTTTGGGCAGACAGTACAATCTCAGCATCAGCACCAATAATGTCATTGGCTATAAGCAGCTCTTTCACCTCTTTGAATTCTTTAGTCTTTTTAACTGCCAGGTCTGCAATGTATTTACTCTGATCTGCCGTTGCCATCATCTACCTCTTTAGTTTCTACCTCTGATATATCAACAACTGCCACACCCTTATGAGTTTTGCCATTTTTATCAACTACTGGGGTGGCTATGTGAAAGCGGTATACTCTCTCACCTTGATCATTGGTAGCCATCTTGCCCATCCCCCAATCTTCATTGAGTTTGTTGCCCTCGCTTTTGGGTAGCATTTTGATGTCGCCAGTGAACTTGTTTATATATGCAAATATCTTTTTACTCATGACCATATTTTAGCATACAAAAACACCCCATTGCTGGGGTGCTAATGTTGGAGTTAATCAGCGGTTAGGCTGATGGGGCTACACCGTCAAGCAGTGCGAAAGCCTTGTAGTCCATGAAGCCAAAGCCAATTACTGACTCTGCACGGATAGCAACTTCGTTGGTGCGCTTCAAGTCACCCTCGCCGTCTGGATCACCGAACTCAATCAATTCAAGTGGAAGATCACGTGCGATACCCCACTTAAATGCGTTAAAGTCAGCCATAACAGCGTTCAATGTTGCGTCTTCTGCGTCAAGCTCTTGACGACCAGAAACCGTGTCACTTGCAGCGGCGTTTAAGCCCTGGAAGTTTTCAAAGCCGAAGCCTAGACCTAGTTCTGGATATCGCTTGACACCCTGGCTTGTTTCTGTACGTGCTAATGCGCCTGCGTACACTGGGTCAAAGCCGACACCAGTTGCAACGTAACCCTCGCCTTGTAGAGCAGCTGCTAGAGCTTCAATGTCTACGTTGGCATCGGCAGTACGTGTAACCACGTTCACACCGTTACCTGACTTGGTTAGGTATTCAGTAACCGCACCGGTTGCACCGGTTGCTGGGTTTACGCCATGAATTGCAAGCAAGTCAAGCGCACGGGAGATTGCTGTTGCAGCGTTGGCTACTAGGTTCTCAACAAGTTGAGTCTGGTAGTCTTCATCTTCCCACTGAACTTCGTTACTGAAACGGTAAGTGATTTGGACCTTATAGGTCTTCACGGTAACTTTACCAGGTGTACCGTCTGCTGAACCCTTGTTGGCACTTTCACCGACTAGCTCTGCTTTTGGCGTGCCAGTAAATGTAAAGTGATCGGTTGAGCCTACTTTAAGCTCAGGTTCACCAGGTGTTAGCTTTGCTAAAATACCACCACGAATGTTTTTGCGCCACGTTTTGCCCTGGTGGTTAGCAAGGTTCAAAACGGATGTGCGTAGGGGAGTAGCCATAATATGGTTCTCTCTTTCTATACGATTAAATGTTACTAATCGTCAGATTTTTTGCCGAATAATTGTTGCGATACAGTCTTAGTATCAGATGTCTTTTTATCGTCACCTGGTTTACCGTTCTTATCAATGTTCACTTGTGAACCTGGTACACCCTTTGATAGCTTTTCAGCTTGGGAAAGGATGCTTTTTTCATCCTCACCAGTTAAGAACTCAGAAAGATCGTCAGATAACTTGAATTGGTGAACAGCTTTGACCTTGACGGTTTCCAGCTTGGCTTTGCCTAGCTCAGTTTCTACAGCTGATTTTTCGTCACCTGCCACTTTGAGCTTGTCTTCCCATTCTTTGCTAATGGTATCTACCTTGCCAGCTTTCTCTTTGAGTTCGTCATAATCGCTAAACTCGTTACGTTTCTGCTGTTCAAGACGTTTTTCAACGATCCCATTAACACTTGATTGCGTAAGTAGAGTTTCGTCTACCTTTTTATAATCATCGCCATCTTTTGTAAAGTATTCAGCCATCCCCTCGTTCCTTTCCGGTGAGTTACCGTTTTTTCTGACTTGCTTCTAATATACCATAACCAATTTTAATACAACAACTATTTTGAACACTTTTTTTATTCTACCTGCGGCAACTGATGTCGCAATATACTTGGTATCGCTCTTGCTGGGCAATTAAATCAGGTAGGTGAACAACTGAATTAACCTCTGCTGTGGTGATATTGTCGGCGTAGGCTTTTAGCTCAACGATGCGATCTGCAATTTCATTGGCTTTGTTCTTGGCAACTGACCGGCTGGTTTTATGGTAAACCTCAATAAGTATCTGTGCGGCATCAAGCACCATTGCGACTCTTGGACCACCGGCACGATCAACTAATATATATTGCTCTGGTGTATCTTTCGGTTTATTGCCACTAGCAGCCCAGCCCGAACCAACCCAGCTGTTCAGCCAGGCAACTACGATTGCTTCAACGTCATTATCCATTTACACACTCCGCACGAAAGTAAGTATTCCACCTGGTTGGTGTGTTGGCATCCATGAACTTCACGCTGGCACTATCAACCCGAAACGTCTTGCCCTCGTAAACAAACGTGCTATCACTAATATCTTCATCATTTGCTTTGGGTAAATGCACACGAACCTGGTCACGGCTTTGCTCTAGTGCCTGGGTTTCACGGGCGTTGGTTGGTTCAGTAATTGGCGCAACCAAAACATCATCAATCGTGACCTCTTCTGGCGTTGATTGGGTGGGATCATTTAAATCATCAACGCCCCCATCCACTTGCTTCAAGAATGTAATGCTCATGCCTATCATTCCATTATTTTACCACCTTTTTCTGCTATCCGCTTTTTGCTTGGTCAAATCAGCCCCGAAAATTCGCCAT
>Ga0207952_1000426_pt1 | contig 35190 bp, 39 predicted proteins | sample SubbioR12Aug_8Ca_FD_184831 | JGI IMG/M metagenome (GOLD analysis project Ga0207952, IMG submission 184831) | Serpentinite rock and fluid subsurface biosphere microbial communities from McLaughlin Reserve, California, USA - CR12Aug_8Ca (SPAdes) | ecosystem: Environmental > Terrestrial > Deep... | reverse complement strand
GGGAGCCTCTCTCTGCTGATCCTGCTGGCGCTCGGCACGTTCGTGGCCGGCGTGCACGCGCGGGTGTGGCGTATCTGCGCGGTGGGTGTGTTTCTCGCGGCCTCGGTGCCGGCCGTGGCGTGGGTCCAGGAATCCGCCGTGCTGCTGCTGATCGGCGCGGCGCTGCTGGTCGTGGTCGGCCTCGTCTTCTGGTGGATGTGGCGCCGCGAGAGCGGGCGGGCGTGAGCGCGAAGGTCGTCCTGTGGAGCGACTATGTCAGTCCCTACGCCTTCGTTGCCAAGGCGTGGGCCTACGAACTGGAGGCCGACTACGATCTGTCGCTGGAGTGGCGGCCCTACACGCTCGATATTGCCTCGTTCCAGGGCTCGGTGGCCGGGCGCGATCCGCATCACTGGCGCCGCGTGCGCTACGCCTACATGGACGCCCGGCGTTACGCCAACAAGCAAGGGCTCACCCTGATGGGGCCGAAGAAGATCTTTTATGCCCGGCCGGTCAACGCCGGCATGCTCTATGCCCAGAAGCACGACGTCTTCCGCGCCTATAACGATCGGGTGTTCGATCGTTTCTGGCGGCGTGAACTCGACCCCGAGAGTCCGGGAGCTGCCGCCGCGGTGCTGATCGAAGCAGGCGCACCGGCGGGCTTCGAGGATTATCTCGCGGGCGAAGGCGGGGCCGAGCATGACCGGCTGCGCCTCGAGGCCGAGAGTTCAGGCGTGTTCGGCGTTCCCACTTTCGCCTTCGACGGCGAGTTGTTCTGGGGTGGCGACCGGATCGGCCTCCTGCGCGAACGGCTCGACGCGAAGGGCGTCAAGCGGCGCTAGCCTTCCTGCTGGTCGAGCGAGCGCTCGATACGCTCGTGCAGCGTCTTCACCTCGCCGCGCTGCTTGTCGACGCGCTCCTTGATCAATCGCTTGGCCCGCCGGAAGGCGTCGTTCACCGCAAACTGTGGACTGGAAAACCGGTCATCGTCCTGCGGCGTGTGATCGACGTTGATGTCGATGCCGCCGGGCAGGGTCATGTGGATGTGTGCGCCGTAGAGGTTGCTGGTGCGGTGGCGCTTGTCGGGAACCCGGATCACGACGTGACAGGCGGTCAGACGGCCGTGCAGTTGTTCCAGGGCCTCGACATGCTCGACGACCATCTGGCGGAGTGCATCGCTCGTGTCGCCACCTTGAAAGCTGATTTTGAGCGACGTTTCCATGCCGATCCTCCCTGCGATGCTTTCATGTCTTCCTTGAACGTGGGATGCGCGCGGCCGGTTGCAAGCGGTTCTAAGGTGTTGTTGCCGGCAGGCCGCGTGCGACAAGATAGGCGTCGAGCACGCCGGCCCACAGCGCCGGCACCGCGGAAATCTGATGGCCGTTCAGACCGGCGGGCGGCTCGTACTCGTGGAACGCGCCCTTGCCACCGGCTGCCTGGAAGGCCGCGAAGCTTGCGGCGAGAAGGGCGAGGCTCAGTCGCCTGCGGCGGCGGTACGATGGTTCGGAGTGACGTCGGGCGACCGGACGACGCGATGCGTCACCATGCGGTGATGCAGCGTGCGGACCGTATCGCTTCCCCTGGTCAGGCAGAGCCATGGAAAGAAACCATGCACGAAGCAGGCAAGCGCGCCAACCAGCATGCGGCCACCGAAGCCAAAGGCCACGGCCATGTGCTGGAAGTAGGTCTCGTTGACCTTGGCAGGATGATCGGTGAAGCGGCGGAACATCAGGTGATCCTACCGGCTGCGCCGGGAAACGGCTTGCTACCTTTGCGTCAATTGGCTCAGACTTGAGAAATTCATTCCAAGGAACTGCCAATGGCCGCGAAATTGTCGCTCGATTCCTTCGACAAGAAGATTCTGGATTGCCTGCAGGACAATTCGGACATGGCCCTGGCCGAGATCGCCCGCCGGGTCGGCCTCTCGACCACGCCGTGCTGGCGGCGCATCAACCGGCTGCAGGAGGAGGGCATCATCCGCTCCCGCGTGGCGCTCCTGAACCGCAAGGCGGTGAACGCCGGGGTGACGGTGTTCGTGGCGGTCCGGACGGCCCAGCACAATGCCCACTGGCTGACCCGCTTCGCCAAGGCGGTGGCGTCGTTTCCCGAGGTCATGGATTGCTACCGCATGAGCGGCGAGATCGACTATCTGATCCGCCTCGCGCTCCCCGACATCGAGGCCTACGACGCCTTCTACAAGCGCCTGATCGCCAAGATCGAGCTCTCCGACGTCACCTCCATGTTTGCCATGGAGGAGATCAAGTCCACCACGCGGCTCCCGCTCTCCTACCTCCCCTAGCGCCTCGCGGTGCTCGCCTTTAGGATCGATGCCGTTCGCATGGCAAGACCGCAGGGGAAACGATGACCACGGGCCCAAATACTGGCAAGAATCGCAAGAAAGTGCTGATCGTCGGCCGCATGCCGCAGGCCGGCATCGATGTGCTGAAAAAGCGCGACGACGTCGACTTCGAGATCCTGGCCGACGACAGGGTGCCGTCGCTGCATCCCAAGCTCAAGGACGCCAACGCCGTGACGCTCGGCGCCACGGCCTTCCGCCAGGCTGAGCTCGACGCCGCCCCCTCCATGATGGTGGTGGCGCGGCTGGGCGTCGGTTACGACGCGGTAGAAATTCCCGCGCTCAACAAGCGCAAGATTCCCTTGATGACCACGGGCATCGCCAACTCGGTCTCGGTGGCCGAGCATGCGATGTACATGCTGCTGGCCTCGGCGCGGCTGACGCGCAAGCACGACCGTTTCGTGCGCGAGAACGCCTGGGGTGACCGGCTCTCCGACCTGCCGGCCGATCTCGCCGGCAAGTCGGTCCTGGTGGTCGGCATGGGCCGCATCGGCTCGCGCACGGTGAAGCGCTGTGTTGCTTTCGAGATGGATGTCTTCGTGCTCGATCCCAACATCTCCGAGGCCGAGATCAAGAAGGCCGGGGCAACGAAGGTGACCGATCTCAAGGCCATCCTGCCCAAGGTCGATTTCGTCTCGATCCATTGTCCGAAATCGCCGGAGACGGTGAACATGTTCAATGCCGAGACGATCGGTCTGATGAAGGTCGATGCGTTCCTGGTCAACACCGCGCGCGGCGGCATCATCAACGAGGAGGCGCTCTACAAGGCGCTCACCTCGGGCAAGCTGCGCGGTGCCGGCCTCGACGTCCTCGACAAGGAGCCACCCGACGCCTCCAACAAGCTGTTCGGCCTGGAGAACGTGATCTTCAGCCCGCACATGGCCGGCGTCACCAAGGAGGCGAGCGATCGCATGGCGGTGACCGCCATCGAAAACATCCTGAGTGTCTTCGATGGCCGTCCCAACGCCGCGCACTGCGTGAACAAGGAAGTGCTGGGCTGAAGGGCTTCTAGCCCTTCACGAACGCCAACAGGTCGGCGTTGAGCTGGTCCTTGTGGGTGGCGGCCAAGGCGTGGTCGCCGCCCTTGTAGACCTTGAGTGTCGCGCCCTTGACGAGCTGTACCCCGCGCTGCGCGGCGGCACCGATCGGCACGATCTGGTCGTCGTCGCCGTGAATCAGCAAGGTCGGCACGTCGAACTTCTTCAGATCCTCGGTGAAGTCGGTCTCCGAGAACGCTTTTATGCAGTCGTACTGGTTCTTCAGCCCGCCCATCATGCCCTGCATCCAGAAGCTGTCGCGCATGCCCTGCGTCACCTTCGAGCCGCTGCGGTTGGCACCGAAGAAAGGCGTGGTCAGATCCTTGAAGAACTGCGAGCGGTCGGCGGCGACGCCCTTGCGGATGCCGTCGAAGACGTCGATCGGCAGCCCGCCCGGATTGGCCGCCGTTTTCAGCATGATCGGCGGCACGGCGCCCACCAGCACCGCCTTGGCGACGCGCTTCGTGCCGTGGCGTCCGATGTAGCGCGCAACCTCGCCGCCGCCGGTCGAATGGCCGATCATCGTGGCGCCCTTGATATCGAGCTTTTCGAACAACTCGGCGAGATCGTCGGCGTACTGGTCCATGTGGTTGCCGCCCCACGGCTGGCTCGAGTGGCCGTGGCCGCGGCGGTCGTGGGCGATGGCGCGGAAGCCGTGCTCGGCCAGGAACATCATCTGGTCTTCCCAGGCATCGGCCGTGAGCGGCCAGCCGTGTGAGAAGACGACCGGCTGGCCGCTGCCCCAGTCCTTGTAGAAGATCTCGGTGCCGTCCTTGGTCTTGATGGTACTCACGCGCTACTCCTTGGGAATCGTGACAGCAGGCTCAGGGGCCTGCGAGATCCTCGATCTCGTCGTCGGTTGGAAAGCGGCCGGTCTTGCTGCGGGTGTATTTGAGCGCGCCATCGACGGTGACGTCGAACTGGCCAGATCTGCCGGCGCGCAGCTCGACTTCCGCCGCGGCCAGTTTTTCGAGGCGTTCCCTCACACGGAGGGCCTGCGGCTTGTAGCCTCAAGCGCCGCAGTATTCGATCAGGACTTTCATCCTGATAAGGTGGCGGCCTGGGCTCGCGCCATCAAGGGGGACATTTCATGAAATACGGACCGCTCGGCCGCTCGGGCCTGATCGTGAGCAGGATCTGCCTCGGCGGCAATTCGTGGGGCGCCAAGGGGCGCCGCGGCTGGGGCAAGTTCGACGAGGCCGAGGCGCCGGCCTATTTCAAGCGTGCCCTCGACGTCGGCATCACCTTCTTCGACACCGCCGACACCTACAACTACGGCCGCTCCGAGGAGATCATGGGCGCCACGCTCATGAAGATGGTGAAGCGCGAGGAGTTCGTGCTGTCGACCAAGGTCGGCATCCGCATGAGCGATGTTGCCAACGATGTCGGCACCGGCCGCAAGCATCTCATGGCCTCGGTCGACGCCCAGCTCAAGCGCCTGCAGACCGACTACATCGACGTCTACCAGGTCCACCGCCTTGATCCGCACACGCCGGTCGAGGAGACGATGTACTCGCTCGATCAGATCGTGCGCTCGGGCAAGGTCCGCTACATCGGCGGCTCGACGATGCCGGCCTACAAATTCGCGCAGATGGTAATGGTGGCCGACTGGAAGGGCTATGCCCGGCCAATTGCCATGCAGAACCTCTACAACCTGATCCAGCGCGAGGAGGAGCGCGAGATGAACCGGCTCTGTCACGAGCAGGGCGTCGGACTGATCCCGTACTCGCCCTTGGCGCGCGGCTTTCTCGCCGCCAACCGCAGCAAGGAGGGTGGCGGCGCCACTGAACGGTCGAAAAACGACGTCAACGTCCAGCCCGGCACCTATCGCGACTGCGACTGGGAGGTCGCCGAGCGGCTGAAGAAAGTCGCAGCTGGCAAGAACGCATCGCCGGCCCAGACCGCGCTCGCCTGGATGCTGAGCAAGCCCTACATGGGCGCGCCCATCATCGGCGCCACCAGCCTCGACCAGCTCACCTCGGCGGCGCAGTCGACCGAGATCACGCTCACGGCGGACGAGGCGAAGATGCTCGAGGAGCCCTACGAATTCCGGGTATCGCCGGCGAGCTAACGGCTTACCCGCCGCCGGAGCGCGTGGGCGAACCAGAAGGCGAGCAGCGGCAGGAAGATCGCCGCCGCCCAGAATACCGGTGGCGCGCCATATCGATCGACGATGGGCGCGGCGATCGGCACGCCCACCGCCTGGCCCAGGAACAGGCAGAGCGCGAACAGTGCCAGGCCGGAGCCGCGCGCCTCCGGGGCCATCTGCGTGCCATGGACCTGCAGGGTGTTGTGGAACATGTAGAACGACACGCCTGACAGCACGATGGCAGCGAACTCGACCTCGGCTGACGGTGCCAACGCCATGCCGGCAAAGGCGGCGCCCAGGCCGGTGCCGCCCCAGATGCAGAGGCCGCGCTCGCCCAGAAGGCGCACGAGATGGGGTGCCACCATCACGTACATGAATCCACCGGCGCCGAAGGCCGCCACCGCGAGGCCGATCGCGGCGAAGCCCAGGCCGAAGCGTTGGTGGAGATCGGCACCGACGAAGGTGAAGGCCCCCCAGAACGCACCGCCTTCCAGGGCCACCACGATGATGACGGTGAGTGCCCACGGCCGGCGCAGCACCCGGACCATCTGGCCAACCATCGAGCCCTCGGCGCGCGGGCCCGGCCGGGCGACGTCGGGGCGGGCGCGCATGACGACGATCAGCGCGCTGCCGGCCACGATGTAGATCCCAGCCAGCACCCAGAACACCGAGCGCCAGCCCAGCCAGTCGCCGATCGCTCCACCCAGCGCCGCGCCGGTCATGAGGCCCAGCGTCTGGCCGGTGAGGAAGCGGGCGAGCATGGCCTGGCGTCGCTCGTAGCTCACGTTGTCGCCCACCCAGGCGATGGCAAGCGGGATGATGGCCGAACTGGCGACTCCGGTCAGGAAGCGCGCCAGCGTGAGGATACCGAGCGACATCGCCAGCGCGCTCAACAGGCAGCACACCGCGGCACCGATGCAGGCGATGGCCACCACCGGCATCTTGCCGTAGCGGTCGCCGAACGGCCCGTGCACCAGCACGAACACGCCGTTGGCGAACAGGAAGGCGGTGGCCACGATCGAGGCGCCGCCGACGGTCGTGCCGAACTCGGCGGCAAGCTGAACCAGGAGCGGATCGGTCACGCGCATGTTGGCGGCGGAGGCGAAAGCCGCCACCGAGAGGAGCGCAATAGCGAGCGTAGGGGTGGGCCGCGGCGGGGCGGCGGAAGGAGACATCGGCAGCGGGCTTACCGGCTGGCCGTCGTAAAGGAAAGGTCTCTTGGCGGGAGGCAGTGATGACTTATGCTGCGGGATGATCGAAGAGCTCCTCATCCTTGCCCGCGACCCGCACGCCTGGGCCGCGCTTGCCACGTTGATCATCATGGAAGTCGTGCTCGGCATCGACAACCTGATCTTCATCTCCATCCTGACCAACAAGCTGCCGGAGGCGAAGCGGTCGAACGCGCGCCGCATCGGCATCGGCCTCGCGGTCTTCCTGCGCCTTGGCCTGCTGAGCGGCGTCGCCTTCATCGTCCAGCTGACGGCCCCGCTGTTCTCCGTGTTCGGGCACGGTTTTTCCTGGCGCGACCTGATCCTGATCGCCGGCGGCCTGTTCCTGATCTACAAGGCGACCAGCGAGATCCACGACCATGTCGTCCTCGAGGACGAACCGCAGATCGCCGCCGCCGCGGCCGCCGCCGCCACGGTGGCGGGCGTCATCGGCCAGATCCTGATCCTCGATCTCGTCTTCTCCCTCGACAGCATCATCACCGCCGTCGGCATGACCGACGACATCCCGGTCATGGTGATCGCCGTGATCGTGGCGGTCGGCCTCATGCTGCTTGCTGCCGATCCGCTGGCGCGCTTCATCGGCCACAACCCCACCATCGTCATGCTGGCGCTGGGCTTCCTGCTGATGATCGGCGCCACGCTGATCGCCGACGGCATGGGCGTCCATGTTCCCAAGGGCTACATCTACGCCGCCATGGCCTTCTCCGGCCTGGTCGAGGGGCTGAACATGCTGGCCCGCCGCAAGGAGGGAAAGAAGAAGCGGCGGCCGCTGCGCAAGCGGCCGCGGTGACCTACGACGCCGACCTATGATTTGGGCGGTGGCCCCCACAGGCGTTCCAGCCGCTTATCGCGGCCGCAGCTCCAGCGGTAGTAGGTGTAGGCCGTCGGATTCTTGCGGTAGTAGTCCTGGTGATAGGCCTCGGCCGGATAGAACTTCGCCGCCGGCAGGACCTCGGTGACGATGCGTCCGGAGAGCTTGCCCGACTTGTCGAGGGCGGCCTTCGAGGCTTCGGCCGCCACGCGCTGGCTGTCGTCGACCGCGAAGATGGCCGAGCGGTACTGCGGGCCCTTGTCGCAGAACTGGCCGGTGGCATCGAGCGGATCGATGTTGCGCCAGAACACCTCCAGCAGCCGCTCGTAGCTGACGCGTGCCGGGTCGTACTCGACCTGCAGCGCTTCGTAGTGGCCGGTGCGGCCGGACGTGACCTGCTCGTAGGTCGGATCGGCCTTGGTGCCTCCGATGTAGCCCGAGGTCGTCGCCAGCACGCCCTCGAGCTTGTCGAACGGTGGCTCCATGCACCAGAAGCAGCCGCCGGCGAAGATCGCAACGGCACGGGTCTGGGCCTGCGCCGGCGCCAAGAACATCAGCAGCGAGGCGAGGAGCGCGATCCTTTTCATGACGGGCTCGCGCCGGGTTTGAAGATCATCGCCACACCGTTCATGCAATAGCGCAGGCCGGTGGGCTTCGGTCCGTCCTTGAAGACGTGGCCGAGATGGCCGCCGCAACGCCGGCAATGGACCTCCGTCTGGGCCATGAACAGGAAACCCGTCTCCTGCTTGGTGGCGATCGCATTGTCGAGCGGCTGCCAGAAGCTCGGCCAGCCGGTGCCGCTGTCGTACTTGGTGGCCGAGGAGAACAGCGGCAGGTCGCAGCCGGCACAGTGGAACGTGCCGGCGCGCTTCTCGCGGTCGAGTGGGCTGGTACCGGCACGTTCCGTGCCGGCTTTCCGCAGGACGACATACTGTTCCGGCGTCAGCAGGCGCTGCCATTCCTGGTCGCTGCGCGTGACTTCGAAGGCGCGGGTTTGGGCGCGCGTGCCCGTGGCGCCGAAACCGGTGGCCATCAGGGTGGTGCCTCCCAGAAGGAAATGTCGTCGGTCGAGCGGTCTCATGACGTCGCTCTTAACGCCGCATGGGGGCCGGAAGTAAGGCTGCCCTGCATCACCGGCGGTCACTTTGTCGTGCGGCCGCCGGAGCCCGGGGCTAAACTTCGCGCCATGAAGCTCAAGGATCAGGTCGCCATCGTCACCGGAGGTGCCTCCGGCATCGGCGCTGCCTCGGCACGCCTGTTCGCGACCGAAGGCGCGAAAGTGGTGCTGGTCGATCTCGATGAAGTCGGGCTGGGTCAGGTCGCCGCCGACATCGAGGCGGGGGGAGGCCAGGCTCTCACCATTCCGGCCGACGTGAGCTCTGACCAGCAGGCGCGCGCCGGCGTCGAGCAGGTGATGGAGAAGTGGGGTCGCATCGACGTGTTGCTGACCGCGGCCGGTGCCTCGACCGGCGGCACCGTCGACACGATCGAGGAGGCGGCGTGGGACCGCACTTTCGCGATCAACGTCAAGGGCACCTATCTCTGGATCCACTACGCCATCGCGCCGATGATCGCCGCCCGGTCGGGCGCCATCGTCACCATCGGCTCGCAGCTAGCGCAATCGAGCCCAGGCAAGAACGCGGCCTATATCGCGTCCAAGGGCGCCATTGCCTCCTTCACCAAGACCATGGCGGTCGATCATGCGTCGCAGGGCATCCGCGTCAACGCGCTGATGCCGGGCGTGATTGACACGCCGATGCCGGCCAGGTCGCTCCAGCGCTATGCCGACCCCGAGGCGATGCGGACCTTCTGGAAGCATCGCCATCCCATGGGCCGCATTGGTCAGCCCGAGGAAGTGGCCAAGGCGGCGCTGTTCCTCGCCTGCGAGGATTCGTCGTTCATCACCGGCACGCTGCTGTTCGTCGACGGCGGCTGGACGGCGCACTGATGACGAAAAAGCTGACACCCGAGCAGATCGCGGGCTACGAGCGCAACGGCTATGTCTGTCCGGTAGAAGGCTTCTCGGCCGAACAGGCGCGCGGCTGGCGCGGCCGGCTGGAGGCGTTCGAGCGCGCCGAGGGCCGCAAGATGACGCGTGGCCACAATTTCAAGCCGCACCTGCTCTTTCCTTGGGTCGACGAGATCGTGCACGCGTCCGAGGTACTAGACGCGGTCGAGGATCTGATCGGGCCGGACATACGACTCTTTCATCTCACGGTCTGGCCCAAGGACGCGCAAAGCGGCGCCTATGTGAGCTGGCATCAGGATGCGACCTACTTCGCGCTGGAACCCGCCTGCCATGTCACGGCCTGGGTGGCGCTCACCGATGCACCCGTCGAGGCTGGTTGCATGGAGGTGGTGCCGGGTTCGCACAAGCTCGGCCAGATGCAGCATGCCGAGATGCAGGATCCGGAGAACCTGTTGTCGCGCGGCCAGGCGCTGGCTGTCGATGTAGATCGCACACGCACGGCATTCATGCCGGTGAAGGCGGGGCAATTCTCGCTTCACCATACGCATCTCGTGCACAATTCGCGGCCCAACCGGTCGAACGACCGGCGCATCGGCCTCGGCATCAGCTACATCCCGACTCATGCGCGCTGTACCAGCTCGACACGGGTGACGGCGATGCTGGTGCGCGGTACCGACAGGTACGGACACTTCGACGATGAGCGCCGGCCACGGGAAGAAGCCGGCCCCGAGGAGCGTGCCTTTCATGCCGATGCCGTGGCGCGCTTTCGCGACATGAATGCCGGCGAGACCGAGAACAGGGTTGCCGTCGTCAAGAGGTAGATATGCATTCGATTCGCCTGCCGTATCACAACCGCTATGCCTATTCGCCGATCACTGCACGCAAGGACTATTCGTGGCCGGAGGGCAAACGGCTGGCGGTCTATCTCGGCCTCAACATCGAGCACTTCGCCTTCGGCGCCGGCGACGGCCATCTGCTGACGGTGGCGGGCACACCGCCCGATCCGCGCACATTTGCTTGGCGCGATTACGGCAACCGGGTCGGCGTCTGGCGCTGCCTCGAACTGTTCGACGAACTCAACCTGCCGGCCTCGCACCTGATCAACACCACCGTGTTCGACTATGCGCCGCAGATCGTCGATGCGCTAAAAGCCAGGGGCGACGAGTTCATCGGCCATGGCCGCACCAATGCCGAGCGTCACGGGCAGATGTGGGAAGCCGACGAAAAGCGCTTTCTGGAAGAGGTGCGCGACGCCATCGAGAAAGCGTCGGGCAAGCGGCCGCGCGGCTGGATGGCGCCGTGGATGAGTTCCAGCCACCACACGCCCGATCTCCTGAAGGAGGTGGGCTTCGACTTCCTGATGGACTGGCCGGCCGACGACCAGCCGCTGTGGCTGAAGACACGCTCCGGTCCCCTGATGAGCGTGCCTTATCCGATCGAGATCAACGACAGCCCGCAGGTCCTGGTCCGCCACCATTCGCCCGAACAGTTCCGCGACTTCATCATCGGGCAGTTCGAGGAGCTCTTGCGCCAATCGGCCAAGCAGCCGTTGGTGTGCGGCATCGCGCTCCACACCATGATCGTGGGCCAGCCCTATCGCCTCAGGATGCTGCGCGAGGCGCTGCAGCACATCGCGAGCCACCCGCAGAAGGACAAGGTGTGGTTCACGCGGCCCTCGGCGATCTACGATCACTGTGCGGCGCTGCCCAAAGGCACGATGGTGCCGCCGCCGGCCTAGATCTAGCAGGAGGAAAACATGGCGATCGAGATTGTCGAACTCCACCACCCCGGCTATCGCATCGACGAAAAGCTTCTGGACACCACGGTGGATTTCTACACCGACGTCCTCGGGCTCGAGCGCGACAAGAGCCGCCCGACCATTCCCGGCATCCCGGGCGCCTGGATCAATGTCGGCGAGGTCGGCCAACTGCACCTGATCGGCGGCAAGCAGCCGTCGCCGGTTGCCAAGGGCCCGGGCGAGGATCCGACCCGGCCGCACGTCGCTTTCGCGGTGGCCGATATCCTCGCGACCAAGAAGGAACTCGACCGCATGGGCGTGAAGTACTGGCAGATCGAGGGCCTCACCAGTCCCGACGCGCTGCAGGTCTTCATGAACGATCCCTGCGGCAACATGGTGGAGCTGCATCAGATCGACAAATGCAATTGCCGTGCGAGCAATCGGACAAAGGCCTAGGTTGACGGCCGCTCCCGAGATCGCGGCCTGGCTGGCCGAAGCCGGCCTGCGCAATACGGCCACCGAGTTGATCGTCGAGGGCCTTTCGCGCCGCCTCAACCAGGTGGGTGTTCCCGTCACGCGGACCTTCGTCGGCATGAACACGCTTCATCCGATGGTGCGGGCGCGCAGCATGATCTGGGATCGTTCCGCCCCCGAGATCACGCACTTCGAGTTCAGCCATGCCGGGATCGACGTGCCGACTATCCGGGAAAGCCCTTTCATGCCGATGCTGCGCGACGGCGTTGGCGAACGGCGCTGCGATCTCACTGACGGGGCGACGGTCAGGGGCGTGCCGGTGTTCGAGGAGCTGCATGCCGCCGGCATGACGGAGTGGCTGGGCCGCATCTTTCCCCTGGGCGAACTTGTGCCGGAGGTCGGCTGGGCGGTCGAGGCCGAGCATGCCGAGAGCCTGGCGCTCGTCTGCTCGCTTACGACCGACCGGTCGGGCGGCTTCAGCGAGGCCGACATGGAGATACTGAACCAGGTGCTGCCGGTGTTCGCGCTCGCCGTGAAGGCCGTCACCATGCGCGCGCTCGGCCATGGCTTGCTGGCCGCCTATCTCGGCGACGATCCGGCCAGCCGCGTCTTCGCCGGCACCGTGCAGCGTGGCGAGGTGCAGAGCGTGGAGGCCGTGCTCTTCTTCACCGACCTTCAGGGTTTCACGGCGCTTGCCGACACCACGCCCGGCAAGGAGCTGATCGCGCTGCTCGATGACTATTTCGGCTGCATGGTCCAGCCGGTGGTGCAGCGCGAAGGTGAAGTGCTGAAATTCATGGGCGACGGCATGCTGGCGGCCTTTGCCGTGGTCCTGAACGACCGGGCGGAGGTCTGTGCGGCGGCCCTTGAGGCTGCCGAGGAAGTCCTGGCGCTTGTCGATGTTCTCAACGCCGAGCGGCGGAAGGCCGGCAAGCCGGCGGCAGGCCTCGACATCTCCCTGCATATCGGTCGGGTCCTCTACGGCAACGTCGGCACCGCCCAACGGCTCGATTTCACGGTGATCGGGCCCGCGGTGAACGAGGCCTCGCGCATCGAGAAACTGTGCGAGCCGCTCGGCCACAGCCTGCTGATCTCGCAGTCCTTCGCCGAAGCGGCAACGGCGAGCCGGCATCGCCTGGTCTCGCTCGGCCGCCACCGCCTGCGCGGCGTGCGCGAGGAGACGGAGTTGTTCGCGCTGGCGCCAGCTCAGCCGGTATAGGGATCAGCCACCGTAGAGGTAGTTCGGCAGCCACAGCGACATGCCGGGCCAGGCGTACATGATGGCCAGGCACAGGATCACGATCAGCATGTAGGGCATCATGCCGCCGAAGATCTGGTTGAGCGTGACATGCGGCGGCGCCACGCCTTTCAGGTAGTAGGCCGACATCGCCACCGGCGGCGACAGGAAGGCCGCCTGCAGGTTCACGAACACCATGGTGCCCCACAGGATGGGGTCGATGTCGTAGTGCTTGAGCAGCGGCAGGAAGATCGGCACGAAGATGATGATGATCTCCGTCCATTCGAGCGGCCAGCCGAGGATGAAGATGATCGCCTGCGACAACAGCATGAACTGTAGCGGCGTCAGGTTGAGCGACATCGCCCAGCGTTCGACCAGGCCCTGGCCGCCGAGGATGGCGAAGACCGCCGAGAACAGCGCCGAGCCGACGAACAGCCAGCACACCATCGCCGTGGTCTTGGCGGTGAGGAACACCGCCTCCTTGGTGCGCTTCCAGTCGAGCGTGCGGGCCTGGAAGGCCAGCAGGAAGGCGCCGGCGGCGCCGACCGCGGCCGATTCGGTGGCGGTCGTGATGCCGAACAGGATGACGCCCAGCACGACCACGGTGAGGATGCCAAGCGGCATCACCGAGGCAGTGAGCAGCTTCAGCACGGTGAAGCGCGCCGCGTCCATTTTCCAGTAATAGCGCACGATCACGACGGCCATCGCTGCGGCAATGATCGCGAACCAGACATAGAAGGCGGTCGACGGGCCCTGTTCGGCTGCGGTCGCGGGAGCAGTGCTCACCGCGCCGCCGAGTTGTTGCAGGCCCGCGGCCTCGGGTGTTTCCTGCACCTGCTGGTGGATCACGACATACCACCAGCCGCCCCAGAGGGTGAGCACCGTCATTGCAAGCGGCACCAGGGCGGTCGCGAAATTCCCCACCAACGCGCCATAGTCCAGCCGCCTGCCGCCCTCGGTCTCGATCGCGCGGGCCCGGGTCGGCGAGAACAGCGACTTGGCAAGGCCTGTCAGCATGTTGCGCGAATAGCCGGCCTGGAATTTCTCGACCCAGCCCGGCACCGGCACGCGGGTCTGCTCTTCCGGCAGCTTGGGTGCGATCCTGGGATTAATCAGCGCCCACCCGATGATGAAGGCGAGATAGAGCAGTGCCAGGAAGAAGCCGGGGAACATCGCGGCGGCGTAGAGCTTGACCACCGACTGGCCGGCGACGGCGGCATAGACGATGATCATCACCGAGGGCGGGATCAGGATACCCAAGGTGCCGCCGGCGGTGATGACGCCCGAGGCGAGTTTGACGTCGTAGCCGGCGCGCAGCATCGGATTGAGGGCGATGACGCCCATCAGCACCACCACGGCGCCGACCAGGCCGCTGGCGATGCCCCAGAAGGTGCAGACGATCAACGTCGCCACGGCGAGCGCCGCCGGCACCCGGCGGAAGGCGAGCTGGATCGAGTAGAACATCTTGTCGACCAGTGCGCCGCGCTCCATGACGTAGCCCATCAGCACGAACAGCGGGATGGAGATCAGCACGTCGTTGGTCATGGCGCCGTAGGTGCGTTGGACCATCAGGTCGAAGACCTTGTTGTGCGTCCACGACTGCGACGGGTCGTAGAAGGCGATGAAGCCGAAGAAGATGCCGAGGCCCATCAGCGTGAAAGCCGTGGCGAAGCCCATCATGATCACGACGACGATGAGGCCCAGCATCAGGAGGCCGAGGGCGGGATCGCTCATATCTTGTTGTCTCCACCCATCCCACGTTGCCTTGCCGCCTCCTCGATCTGGGCAGCCTTGGCGATCGCCAGGCGCCGCACATCGTCGTCGACGTGCTCGCTGTGGGCGAGCTGCTCTTCGACGACGTCGATCTCCGACACGTCCTTCAGGCGGGCCGGCCAGGCGCCGGTCCTGAGGCAGACGATGCAGCGCGTCACCTCGGCGATGCCCTGCAGGAAGACGAGCGCGCCGGCCACCGGGATGACGGTCTTGAAATGATAGACCGGAGGACCGTCGGCGGTGACGTTGGAGTGCTCGCCGATGCGCCAGGAATCGCCGGCATAGTCGTAGCCGGCATAGACCAGGGCGCCGATCCCGGGAAAGAAGAAGACGAAGTAGAGCACGAGGTCGAGCAGGGCCTGGGTGCGCGGGCGCATCGAGCTGTAGAGGAAATCGCCTCGGACATGGGCGTTCTGGGCCAGCGCGTAGGCGCCGCACAGCATGAACAGCGAGCCATACAGCATGTTGTTGAGATCGAAGATCCAGGCCGTCGGCGCGTTCAGCATGTAGCGCTTGAAGACCTCGAGGCAGACCACCGACATCAGCACGATGATCAGCCAGGCCGCCGCCTTGCCGACCCAGGTGCTGATGCCGTCGATCGTGTGCAGGAAGCGCTCAACAGTCATGCGGCCTCTTTGCTGGGGGCATGCGCCCCCAGCGATGATGTGCTTCCGTGACGACGGTGCCTCTACAGCTTCACCGGCTTGGCCTGTGGCCCGAAATAGTGGTCGAACGCCATCTTGCGGCTGACCACCGTGTCCTGTTCCCACTGCGTCGCGCGCTTGGCGAAGGCGAGCTGCGACTGGACGATCTCCTTGAACATCGGATTGTCCGCCGCCTTCTTCGTCACCACCTCGTCGTAGATCTCGAGCTGGCGCTTCAGGACCGCGTCGGGCGTCTTGTAGAACTTGACCTTGTCCTTGGCCTGCAACTCGACATAGTCCTTGGAGTAGCGGTCGATCGCCTTCCACTGCATGTCCTGCGACGCGGCTTCGACGGCATTGGCGATGATCGCCCGCATCTTCTCCGGCAGGGCGTTGTACTTGTCCTTGTTGAACATGATCTCGAACTGCTCGGCGTTCTGGTGATAGCTCTGCAGCATGCAGACCTTCGAGACGTCGGCGAAGCCCAGCAGACGATCCGACGAGGCGTTGTTGAATTCCGCCGCGTCGAGCAGGCCGCGATCCATCGCCGAGACGATCTCACCGCCCGGCAGTGCGTTGACCGCTGCACCCATGCCCTGGAACACGTCGATCGAAATGCCGACGGTGCGGAACTTCAGGCCCTTGAGGTCGTCGACCTTGGTGATCGGCTTCTTGAACCAGCCGAGCGGCTGGGTCGGCATCGGTCCGTAGGGGAACGACACCACGTTGGCGTTGATCGAGGCATAGAGCTTGTCGAGCAGCTCCTTGCCGCCGCCGTACTTGTGCCAGGCGAGCAGCATGTTGGCGTCCATGGCATAGCCCGGGCCCGAGCCCCACAGCGCCAGCGCGGTCTGCTTGCCGTAGTGATAGACCAGCACGCCATGGCCGCCATCGAGCGTGCCCTTCGACACCGCCTCGAGCAGGCCGAAGGCCGGCACCACGGCGCCGGCCGGCAACACCTCGATCTTGAGGTCGCCGCCGGTCATGTCGTTGACCTTCTTGGCATAGTCGAGCGCGAACTCGTGGAAGATGTCCTTCGACGGCCAGGTGCTCTGCCAGCGCATGGAGATCGGGCCTTGCGCCTTGACGACCGCCGGGGCGGCGACAGTTGCTGCCGTGGCGACGGCAGCGCCTTTCAGGAACTTGCGACGCGACTCCTTCTTGTGCGACATGGGTTTCCTCCGTGTATTTGGTTCTTGTTTGTCAACGCCACGCTGCGGGCAGGATGAACCGGCGGACGAAGCTCTGTCTAGCCGAAACGCGGCAGAATCACGCCGGCGTGACCGCGAGGCCGACTGTCATCAGCGCAAAGGCATAGGCGATCGCGACTTCGTCGAGCCGGTCGAAGCGTCCGGACGATCCGCCGTGCCCCGCCCCCATGTTTGTTCGGAGAACGATTGGGCCGCCCGAGGTCATGGTGGCCCGCAGGCGGGCGACCCATTTGGCAGGCTCCCAGTAGGTGACGCGGGGGTCGGTGAGGCCGGCCATCGCGAGGATCGCCGGGTAGTCCCGGGCGGCGACATTGTCGTAGGGCGAGTATGAGAGGATATGGCGGAACGCCGCCTCGTCGGTGATCGGATTTCCCCATTCGGGCCACTCGGGCGGCGTGAGCGGCAGCTTGTCGTCCAGCATGGTGTTGAGCACGTCGACGAAGGGCACTTCGGCCACGATCCCCGCAAAGAGGTCGCCGGCCCGGTTGGCGACCGCGCCCATCAGCATGCCGCCGGCGCTGCCGCCGTGGCCGACGATGCGCTTCGCGGACGTATATTTCGCTGCGATCAGCGCACGGCCGGCTGCGGCGAAATCGTCGAAGGTGTTGGTCTTCTTCGCCAGCTTGCCGTCGAGATACCAAGACCAGCCCTTGTCCGAGCCGCCCCGGATATGGGCGATGGCATAGACGAAACCGCGATCGACCAGCGACAGGCGATTGGCCGAGAAGGAGGCGGGCATCGCCATGCCATAGGAGCCGTAGCCGTAGAGCAGGAGCGGCGCGCTGCCATCGCGGACGAGGTCGCGGCGATGCAGGATCGACACCGGAACCTCGGCGCCGTCGTGTGATGCGGCCATGATCCGCGTCGTGACATAGGCGGCGGGATCGTGGCCGGACGGAATCTCCTGACGCTTGCGCAGGATGCGTTCACGGCTCGCCATGTCGTAGTCGTAGACCTCGGCCGGCGTGGTCATCGACGAGTAGGCAAAGCGCAAGGTCGTGGTGTCGAACTCGAAGCCGCCGACCATGTCGAGCGAATAGGCCGCCTCGTCAAAGGCGATCGTGTGCTCACCGCCGCTTTCCAGGTCGCGGATCGCGATCGAGGCCAGGGCGTTCGCCCGCTCCAGCCGAACGAGATGGCCAGCGTAAACGTTCATGTCCAGGACGTAGACACCAGGCCGGTGCGGGATCAGTGCGCGCCAGTTAGCGCGGCCGGGCGATGCGAGCGGCGCGGTCACGACCTTGAAATCGATCGCATCGCCTTCGTTGGTGAGGATGAACAGCTCGTCGCCACGATCGGCAATCTCGTAGCGCACGCCTTTCTCGCGCGGCGCGATCAGGCGAGGTGTCGCATCCGGAGTCGAGAGATCGATCAGGTGTTGTTCGGACGTCTCGTGATCGCCGACGGCGATGATGCAGAAACGGCCGCTGGCGCTTTCCTCGATGCGCGTGAACCAGCCGATGTCCTTCTCTTCGTAGACGAGGACGTCGTCGGCTTGGCGCGTGCCGAGCCGGTGGCGGTAGACTTTCAGCGGACGATGGTTTTCGTCGACTTGGATGTAGAGGAAGAACGTCGAGTCGAGGCCCCAGACGACGCTACCCCCGGTTTGGGTCAAGGTGTCGGGCAGGTCCGCGGCCGTGTCCCAGCGCCGCACGCGGATCGTGAAGTACTCCGAGCCGCGCAGGTCGGCGCTCCAGGCTTCCAGTCGATGGTCGGGCGAATGCCGAGTGCCGCCGAATTTGAAGTAGTCGGACGTCTTCGCCAGCACATCACCATCGAGGACGAGTTCGACATCGCCACCGGCCCGCGGTGATCGGCCGATCAACTGGTGCTGGCCGCCCTCGCGAAACTTCCACAGATAGGCGAAAGGTCCGTCCGGCGTGGGCACACCGGAATCGTCCTCCTTGATGCGGCCGCGCATCTCGGCGATCAGCGCCTTCTGCAGTGCCTGCGTCGGCGCCAGAAACTCTTCGGCGTAGCGGTTCTCGGCCTCGAGATAGACCCGAATATCCGGGTCGAGGATCGACGGGTCGCGCAGCACCTGCTGCCACTTCTCATCTTTCAGCCAGGCATAGTCATCGATGACGGTGACCCCGTGCAGCGTGCGCTGCGACGGACGTCGCGGCGCCACCGGCGGCTCGCCCATCAGGCGCTCAGGCGTAGTTGCCACGCGCCTTGCCGTTGGTTCCCGTGGGGGCACCCTTCGACGCGGCCTTGAGCACGGGCTTGGCGGCTGCCTTCGCTGACGTCTTGTGAGGCTTGGTGCGCAGCATCTTGCGCATGACGGCACCCTGCGTATCCCACCAATCGGCGAGGATGCGGACGTCCCAGCCGATGCAGAAATGCTTCACGCCCATCTCGAGATAGCGCCCGGCCTGGGCGGGATCGCGCAGTTCGACGCGCGGATGCAGGCCTTTCTTCAGCGCCATCTGGATGGTCTTGGTCTCGGCCGCCAGCACGTCGGGATGGCCGTACTGGCCGGTTTTGCCGATGCTCATCGAGAAATCCGACGCGCCGAACTGCACCATGTCGATGCCGGGCACCGAGAGGATGCGGTCGAGGTCGTCCACGCACGACTTCTTCTCGACCATGATGGCAATCACGACTTCGTTCAGCGCATCGACATAAGCCGGCGTGCCGCCCGTACGCACCGTGCCGACGTCGCGCCGCATGCCGACGCCCAGCCGGCCGCGGCCGCGCACGCCCTTGGCCATCGTCGTCTCGGCACGCACCGCGTCGACGGCGGCCTTGGCGTCCTCGAGGGTGCGGATGTCGGCGAACAGCACGCTCTGGAAGCCGGCGCCGATCGCCCGCATCGCCTGGTGGGTGTACTGCGTCTGCTCGATCTTGATCATGCCCGACATGTTCATGAGCTCGAAGGCACGGCCGAGATTGTCGAGGTCGTGCATGGTGAAGGGGGCATACTCGGCGGTGAACTCGACATAGTCGTACTGCCTGGAATGGCCGATCAGCTCGACCAAGGTCGGCCATGCCGACAGGATGTGCGTTCCCACAGTGGGCTTGCCGGCGTTGAGACGTTCACGAAGCGGATTGCGGCGCATGTTGTTTCCCCCTGGGGTCCGGTTCGGGCTAGTCTGGCACCTTGTGTAGGGGGAGTGCCATGTTTCCGACGCGGGATAGTCTGACAATCTGCTTTGCGCATGCGGCATACCGGATGAAAGACCGGTTCGAGCTGCGCGACACCGGCATCAAATGCTTCGAAGTCCGCGCCTACGACGATCTGGTGAAGCGCATCGGCGAGGCCGATGTCGTGCTGGCTTCCGGCATGTGGAAGAACGACCTGATCCCGCACGCCGGCAAGCTGAAGTTCATCCAGTCCATCAGCTCCGGCATGGACCAGTATTCCAGGGAACTGCTGGGCGCCAAGGGTATTCGCCTGGCCAGTGCCGCCGGCGTCAATGCCCGTGCCGTGGCTGAGCACGCCATCGCCCTGATCCTGGCCATCGCCCGGCGCCTGCCCGAGGCGCGCGACAACCAGCACAGGAAGACCTGGCGCGGCATGATCGGCGATCTTGCCCAGCGCGAGGACGAGTTGGGCGGCAAGACGCTGCTGGTCGTCGGCATGGGCCGCATCGGCAGCCATCTCGCCAAGCTCGCCAAGGCCTTCGACATGAAGGTGGTCGGCATCCGCCGCGATCCCAAGGCCGGCGCCAACGGCGCCGATTCGATCCACGGCATGGGCGATCTGGTGAAGCTTGCGCCGGAAGCCGATTTCGTGGCGCTCACCTGTGCGCTCACGCCCGAGACCACGGGCCTGATGAGCGCGGCGGCTTTTGCGGCGATGAAACCATCGTCAGTGTTCGTGAATGTGGCGCGCGGCAAGGTCGCCGACGAGGCGGCCCTCATCAAGACGATGCAGGCCGGCAAGATCTGGGCGGCCGCACTCGACGTCACGGCCGACGAGCCGTTGCCCACCGACTCGCCGCTGTGGGCGATGCCCAACGTCTTCATCACGCCGCACACGGCGGGCGAGACGCGCGCCTATGAGGACAATGTCCTCGACATTCTGATGGAGAATCTCGATCGCCTGTGGCGAGACGAGAAGACGCTTCGCAATCAGGTCCTATAGGGAGAGAACAGAATGCCCGTCGCAGACCCCAACCGCGTGATCGTCACCGGCGAGAATCCGTTCATCCGCCTCAGCGAAAAGGACGGCGACCCCAACTCCACGGAGGCCAGCTTCTGGCGTATTCTGTTCTGTCCGGCCGGGCCGGGTCACGTGCTTTACCTCAAGAGCGAGCTGACGCACGGCCATTGGCGCATCTATTCCGACAACATCGCCATGGCGCGCTGGCTGCAGCAGACCGTGCAGGGCATGCTCAATCCTGAGCTCAAGGACACGTCGATCCCGGTGATCGATGCCGAATTCACCCGCTCCGGCGACCCGCGCTATTTCTGGACCGAGCATGTGTCGGCCGCCGATTCCGAGGTGGCGCTCACCTGGTACGACGTTGGCGACCCGTTGCTGATTCACACCAATCCCAACGAGGCGCCGAATCCGCGCCCCTACGGCGTCTGCACCGTGCTGGTGCCGGCGCTCGGCGCGCGACTGACCGTGGATGGTGTGCAGGCTCGTGGCCTGCCGTGGAAGCGCGATCGCGAGGGAAGGCCTTTCAGCACCTGCGCGCTGGCCTTCTCGGAAAGCTGGACGGAAGCCCGCTAGCCTCCCGACCATATCGCAGACATTGTCATCCCGAGTCGCGCGGGGTAATCCCCGCGCTGAAGCGAGGGATCCTTCGCAGCGCTTGATCAAAGATCCCTCGCTGCGCTCGGGATGACACCGCTTCCGTGCTTCGGAGGACTTCGTCTCAGCCTTTCAGGTCGAACGCCTTCGCGAGCTGGGTGTAACTCTCGCGCCGCACCTCTTCATCGTGCGTCCAGGTGACGACGGCCATTTCCTGGACGCCGACCTCCGTCGCCAGGTCGCGAATTCGTGCCGCGACCTCCGGTCCCGTGCCGACGAACGAATCCTTGCGGAACTGTTCCATGCGCGCCTGCTCATGGACGGTGAGCGGCGCTGCCGCCGCGATGTCGGGCGCCTCCAACGGCACCAGGATTCCCTTGTCGCGGTTGATACGGGAGAGCGCGCGCGAGGTGAAGTGGTACTGCGCCTGTTCCATCGTCTCGGCGGCCAGCGCCCAGACGCAGAGTCCGGCGCGGGGCTCGGGATGGCGGACGCTCGGCCTGTAACTGCGCTGGTAGAGATCGATGGCGCGCTTGCCGCCGGCGCCGTCGCTGAAGAACCAGGCATAGCAGTAAGGCAGGCCGAACAGGGCGGCGACCTGGGCGCCGTAGTCGGAGCTGCCGAGGATCCACACTTCGGGCGCCGTCGCGCCCTGCGGGAAGGCCTTTACCGCGGCGAAGGGATGGCGCTCGACCAGGGGCTCGTTGTGCACCCAGGCGATCAGGTCGCGCACGTCGGCGGGAAAATGCTCGGGTCGCTCGTTGGCCGCGGGATTGAGCGCAAACGCCGTGCGCCCGTCCGAGCCCGGGGCGCGCCCGAGGCCCATGTCGATCCGGCCCGGCGCCAGGGCGTCAAGGACGCGGAAGACCTCGGCCACTTTGAACGGCGCGTAGTGCGGCAGCATGATGCCGGCGCTGCCGATACGGATGCGTTCCGTCGTGGCGGCGATCGCCGCGATCACGATCTCGGGCGCGGTGCCGACGATGGTCGGATGGTTGTGGTGCTCCGACACCCAGAAGCGCTGGTAGCCCAGCGCCTCGCAATGCCTGGCGAGCGCCACGGTGTTGCGGATCGACTGGTCCTGTGGCCGCCCGGCGACGGCGATCGACTGGTCGAGGACGGAAAGACGCGTGAGCTGTGACATTGCGCGAGACGTAAGGCGTGCGCGCTACTCCGGCAAGGTCGCGATCATATAGAGCGCCTGCAGTGTCGGCGTCGGCCGCTCCTTTTCGCCGAACGCCTTGGTGAAGATCGTGGCGATCTCGCCCGAGCGATAGATGTGGCTGAGCGCCCGATCGACCGCGAGGCGGAAATCACCGTCACCGCGCCGCATCGCCAGCGCGAACGGCTCGATGGTGAGCGAGTTGCTGGCCAGCAGGATACGGGCGGCATCGGGATGGCCCTTGATCATCGAGGCGAGCATCGCGCGGCCGGCGAAATAGGCGGCGATCTGGCCTTTCTCCAGGGCGACCATCGCCTCCTCGAACGTCTTGAACGCCACGATCTCGGCATTGATGTGGAGCGCCGCCAGCGACTTGCGCGTTGCCTCCTCGGTCAGCGTGCCGGCAGCGACACCGACCTTCTTGCCGGCCAGCAGCTTGAGGTCCTGCGGCCCGTCGTTGCGGATCGCGAAGGTGGCACCGTCGACGAAGGTCGGAACGGAGAAGTCGACGACCGCGCGCCGGTCCAGAGTCTGGGTGAGCGAGTCGCAGATCAGGTCGGCCTTGTTCTGGGTGATTGCGTCGAGACGGTTGGCCGTGGTCACCGGGACGTAGGCCACCTTCAGGTCCGGCATTTTCAGCTGCTGGGCGAGGTCCTTGGCGACCGCCTGGCAGAGCTCGATCATGAAGCCGGCGGGCTGGCCGGCAGGCGTCTTGTAGGCAAACGGCGCGGCATCTTCGCGGTAGGCGACGCGCAACGTCTTGCTCTGGCGGATGTCGTCGAGCGTGGCGGCCACGGCGTCGCCCCCGAAGGCAGCGCCCATCATCAATGTGAGAAGGCCGAGCCTCTTCGATATCGCGTTCATGATCCCCATCCCTGTATCCCGGCCCTGTTTGGTCCATTCTGCGGCGGACAGGAAACAATCCGATATCCCGACCGTTATGACCACCGGAATTGCAGGAGGTTGCTCATGGCCCGTAACAAGTCCCGTGTCGTCGGCATCGACCATATTTCTATCCGGGTGAGCGACTACGAGAAGTCGAAGGCCTTTTACGCCAAACTGTTTTCTTTCCTGGGCTTCGAGCTGTCGGACGACTACGGCACCACCATCGGCTGGACCAACGGCCGGACGCGGTACTGGATCGCGCCGGCGGAGGGCCGCAAGACCCATCGCATCGGCGACGTCGGCTTCCACCACTATGCTTTCGAGCTGCGTAATCGGAAGGACGTCGATGCCCTGCAGGCCTTCCTCGAGAAGGAGCGGGTGCGGATCGTCGATCCCGCCGCCGAATATTACGACGACTACTACGCGGTCTTTTTCCTCGACCCCGACGGGCTCAAGCTCGAAGGCATGAAATACGGCGAACGTCTGGCTCGCAAGTCATTGAAAAAGAAAGGGTAATTATCTCTTTGTAATAGTTCTAGGAATTACTTGCAATTCCATAAGGAGGTCGCATATCTAGAAACATTCCAATCTAAGACGGAGCGTTTCATGCTGACCATCGGTGACAAGTTTCCTTCCTTCGACCTCAAGGCGGTGGTGAGCACCGACCCCAAGACCGCCTTCACCCAGCTCTCGGACAAAAGCGACAAGGGCAAGTGGAAGATCGTGTTCTTCTGGCCGAAGGATTTCACCTTCGTGTGCCCGACAGAGATCGCGGCCTTCGGCAAGCTCAACAAGGACTTCAACGAGCGCGACGCGGTGGTCTACGGCGTCTCGACCGACTCCGAGTTCGTCCATCTCGCCTGGCGCCAGAACCATGCCGACTTGAAGGCGCTGCCATTCGCCATGTTGGCCGATCTCAAGCGCGAGCTCTCGACGGCACTCGGCATCCTCGACAAGTCCGAGGGCGTTTGCCTGCGCGCCACTTTCATCGTCGATCCCGAAGGCATCATCCGCTTCGTGTCGGTGAACGACCTCTCGGTCGGCCGCAATCCGCAGGAAGTGCTGCGCGTGCTTGATGCACTGCAGACCGACGAGCTTTGCCCCTGCAACTGGCAGAAGGGCGAGGACGTCCTGAAGGCGGCGTAAGGAGGATCCCATGTCTCTCGACACCTTGAAGGACCGGCTGCCCGACTACGCGCGCGACCTGAAGCTCAACCTCTCGAGCCTGGCCGCCGAACAGCTGCTGAGCCCGCAGCAGAAAGCCGGCAGCTTTGTCGCGGCAGCCCTTGCCGCCAACCATGCGCCGACCACGCAGGCCGTGGTCGGGGCCTTCGCCGCTGAACTGTCGCCGGAAGCGCTCAACGCCGCCAGGATCGCGGCATCGCTGATGGCGATGAACAACATCTACTATCGCTTCGTGCATCTCGTGCACGCCGCCGACTACAAGACCTTGCCGGCCAAGCTGCGCATGACCGCCATGGCCAAGCCCGGCGTCGACAAGGTCGATTTCGAACTGTGGTCGCTGGTGGTCTCGGCCATAAACGGCTGCGGCATGTGCCTGGAGGCACACGAGAAGGTCTGCCGCGAGGCGGGACTCTCGGCCGAGCAGATCCAGGCCGCCGTGCGGATCGCGGCAACGGTTCACGCCGTTGCCCGCACGCTCGCTGCAGAAGAGGCGCTCGCGCCGCAGTTCGCGGCCGCCGCCTAGTCTTGTCGTGTCCCGACATGCGGGCCAAACTCCCGGCCGTTTTTGGTAAAGGAGTGCCCGCATGTCGATGACCGCCACCTATCAACCCAAGGGCATGCTGATCGACGGCAAGTGGGTCGGCAGCGCTTCGGGCGCGCGCATCGCCGTCGAAAATCCGGCCAAGCGCACGGCCGTGGCCGAAGTGCCGCGCGCCGCGGCGGTCGACGTCGAGGCTGCGGTTGCCGCTGCCGCAAAAGCTTTCCCGGCCTGGAAGAACGTGGTGCCGCGCGAGCGCGGCAAGCTTCTGCTTAAGGTCGCCGAAGCGATCGAGGCCCGCGTCGAGGAGCTGGCGCGCACCATCGCGCTCGAGACCGGCAACGCACTCCGCACACAGGCGCGTGGCGAGGCGAAGATGACCGCCGACATCTTCCGCTATTTCGGCGGGCTCGGCTCGGAGCTGAAGGGCGAGACCGTGCCGTTGGGCGAGCACGTGCTCTCCTACACCCGCCGCGAGCCGCTCGGCGTCGTGGGCGCCATCATCCCGTGGAATGCACCGGTCATGCTGGCGGCGCTGAAGATCGCGCCGGCGCTCTGCGCCGGCAATGTGATGGTGTTGAAAGCCGCGGAAGACGCCCCGCTTGGCGTGCTGATGATGGCCGACATCTGCCATGAGTTCCTGCCGCCGGGCGTGCTGAACGTGATCACCGGCTATGGCGCGGAATGTGGCGGGCCGCTCGCCAACCATCCCAGGATCGCCAAGCTCTCCTTCACCGGCTCGACCGAGGTCGGCAAGGTGATCATGCGGGCGGCCGCCGAGCGCATCGTGCCGGTCTCGCTCGAGCTTGGCGGCAAGAGCCCCTCGCTCGTCTATCCCGACGCCGACGAGGACTGGGCGGTCGATGGCATCATCAACGCCATGCGCTTCACGCGGCAGAGCCAGAGCTGCACGGCGGGCTCGCGCCTGTTCCTGCACGAGGACATTTTCGACTCGTTCCTCGCTAAGCTCGAGAAGAAGACCACGGCGCTGAAAATAGGCGATCCGCTCGACGAGGCCTCCGACATCGGCACCATCATCAACAACAAGCAGTTCACCAAGGTCTGCAAGTACGTCGATGAGGGCCTGAAGCGCTCGGATGCCCAGCTGGTGTTCGGTGGTCTGCCGCCCAAGACCGGGCCGCTTTCCGAGGGCTATTTCACCCTACCGACCGTGTTTGCCGACCGCTCGAACGACTGGCGCCTGGCGCGGGAAGAAATCTTCGGGCCGGTGCTGGTGGCGATCCGTTGGAGTGACGAGGCCGAGGCGATCCGCATGGCCAACGACAGCCACTACGGTCTCGCGGCCTATGTCTGGACGCACGACATCGGTCGTGGGCTCCGTGCCGCCCACGCCATCGAATCGGGCTGGGTCCAGGTCAACCAGGGCGGCGGCCAATCGCCCGGCATGTCCTACGGCGGTTTCAAGCAGAGCGGCATGGGCCGCGAATTCTCGCTCGAGGGCATGCTCGACAGCTTCACCCAGCGCAAGAGCGTGACGGTCAATCTCGCCGTCTAGAGCCGGATGGCGTCAAGTGCATGCACTGCCAGCATCCGCTCACGCAGATGTGATGTGCAGGTTCAGCAGGTTGGTGCTATGGATTCTGTCAGGCTGACGCTCAATCCGCGTCGGCCTTTTCTTTGACCATGCCCCGCCCAGCGTGAGGAGGTTTTCCGACACGGCTCGCATTTATCGACACGCAGGTGTCGGAAAACGGCCGGCGAAAAGCCTTGCCGATCAACGCCTTGAATTTTCCGACAGTATTTTCCCGACACCGGGGCGTCGGACAACGGTTCTCCGGCGTGCGGAGAGCAGTTACGCCGGCACTTTCCTGTGGTGGTCGGTCGCGCCCTGGTAGGCGTGACCGATGCGGTAGAGCATCGCCTCGTCGAACGGCCGGCCGACCAGCTGCAGGCCGATCGGCGCGCCGTTGGTGTCGAAACCGCAGGGCACGGACAGCGCGGGAATGCCCAGGGTATTGAACGGCCGCGTGAGGCCGGTGAAGCCCGCCACCATTTCCAGCACGGCCGGCCCGCCCTTGGTTTCCGTGTCGGTCTCCTCGATGGTCGGGATCGGGAAGGGGATGGCCGGCAGCAACACGGCATCGACGCCGTCCATCGCGGTGTCGAGGAACTCGCGCACGAAATGGCTGCGCAGGCGCAGCGCGTCGATGTAGTGCGTCGCCGGAATGAAGAAGCCCGCCTCCATGCGCGTGCGCACCTGGTTGGCGTAGAGATCGGGAGTCTTCTCCATCCACGGCCGGTGCATGGCGGCCGCCTCGCACTTCACCATCACCTCGGCGGCGCGATAGAGCGCGGTGAAGTCGGGCAGCTTTGCGGCCGTGACCGTGGCGCCGAGCCGACCCAGCGCATCGGCCGCGGCCTGCACCGCGCCACCGACCTGTGAATCGAGCGGCGCCGGCCCGTCGTTCGGCAGGGCGAGGCCGATCCTGAGACCTTTCACGCCGCCCTCAAGCAGCGCCTCGTAGTCCGGCACGGGTTTCTCGCTGGTGGTCGAATCGGCGGGATCGTGGCCGGCGAGGATGCCGAGCATGCGGGCGTTGTCGCGCACGGTGCGCGTGAGCGGCCCGACATGGTCGAGGCTCCAGGAGCGCGCGACGGCGCCGGCGCGACTCACGCGGCCGTAGGTCGCCTTCATGCCGACCACGCCGCAGGCCGAGGCGGGGAGCCGGATCGAGCCGCCGGTGTCGGAGCCCAGCGCGCCATAGACCATGCGCGCTGCCACCGAGGCGCCCGAGCCGCTTGAGCTGCCACCAGTGACGCGCGAAGAATCCCAGGGATTGCGGCAATGGCCGTGGTGCACGTTGTGGCCGGTCGGGCCGGCGGCGAACTCGGCCATGTTGAGGAAGCCCAGTTCGACCACGCCGGCGGCATCGAGCTTCTGCAGCGCCGTCGCCGTCACGGGCGCCGTCCAGTCGCGGCGGATCGCGCTGCCGCCGGTCGAGCGCTCGCCCTTGCGGTAGTACATGTCCTTGTGCGCCATCGGCACGCCGTGCAGCGGCCCGCGCCGCTTGCCGGCGGCGAGTTCCCTGTCCATCGCGCGCGCCTGCTCCAACGCCTTGTCCTTGTGGAGGCGCAGGAAGGCGTTGGTCCGGGGCTGCCAGATGTCGATGCGGGCAAGGCACGCCTCGGTCGCCTGCACCGAGGTGAGACGCCCTGCGGCGATGGCGTCGGCAACCTCGCTCAAGTCACGCAGCGCCGGATCGTCGTTGATCATCTCGCCTCCCGCGCGAGCAGGCTCGCGAAGGCCGCCGGATCGTCGTCGAAGGCGAGGCGGGCCCGAGATGCGTCGAGCACGGCCTTGTTCAGGACCTCGACTTCTTCCTTGAGTTCGGCCAGGCGCTTGTCATCGAATTTCGGCCCATCGAATTTCGGGGTCATGGTCTCTCCTCAGAGCTTGAGCTTGCGCGCGGCGAGCCGTGCCTGGTCTTCCGGCGTGAACGTCATGATCTTGCGGACCTTCTGGTCGAACTTCATGCCGACGGCTTCGGCGCAGGCCGCCAGCGTACCGGTCTCGGCCTCGAACAGGAAATGGGTGAAGACCAGTGTCTTGCTGGTGAAGGCGGCGAGGCCGCTCATCACCACGGCGAGGTCTCCGGCGCGCAGCGGGCGACGGTAGTGGTTCAGCATCTCGACCACGACCGAGCCCTCCTGGCGCTCCTGCATGGCGGAGCGGTCGAAGCCGAGATGGTTCCACAGCATCGGTGCACCGTCGGAGTAGCGGCCGAACTGGTGGCGCGGCAGGAACTCACCATGCTCGTCGCATTCGTCGGGCGTGATCACGGTGCGGCCGATCTCGATCATGCCGGTGGCGGGCGCCTGATCGAGCGTGAGATCGGGCAGGGCGAGCATGCCGACGCTGCGCGGCTTCGCAGCCTCCGGCAGCGCCATCTTGGCTGCTTCGGCGCGGGCCCGGAACGTCTCGGGCCACGGCCGGTCGCAGACGATGCGGCGACGGACAGTGGCGGCGATTCCTGCTTCCGCCGGGTTGCGGATTTCATGATAGGCGACGAGATGGCGTTCGCCGACCTCGACCGGCGCCGAGTGGACCTCGACGGCATCGATGACGCGGAACTCGCGGAGGTAGCGGACATGGTCGTCCGCGGCCGTCACGGCGAGGCCTGCTGCCCGCTGCGCACGCGGGCCGAGGCCGAGGCCCGCGAGCAGATGCGCCGACGCCTCGTGGCCGAACTCGGTGTAAAATTGCACGTTCAGATGGTCGTTCTCATCGCACTGCCAGGTGTTCACGGCGGTGCTGAAAGTCGGCTTCAATTCGGGCGTTGGCACGCGGGGCACTCTCTGCTGTCTGTGGATGGCGGCCCAAATGGCCGAAAAAGCCACAGAAATCGACATTTTTCGCGTGTTCCGGGCTTGCGGGGGAACGATTCGTGGATAACCTTGGGTTCGCCAGTGCTGTCCTGGGGCGTCAGGAAGACGCTGGTGAAACGAAAAAACGTAAGGGACCCCTCCACTATGGCTACCAAAACCACTGTTCCGACTGTCCCGCTATCCAAGGTTGCGGCCGAGTTGGCCGAAAAGACGGGCATGACCAAGAAGGACGCCACCGGCGCCCTCGATGAGTTCATCGGCCTCGTCGTGAAGCACCTCAAGAAGGGCAACAAGGTCCGCGTTACGGGCCTCGGCATCTTCCAGGTCCGTGCTCGTCCGGCGCGCATGGGCCGCAACCCGGCCACTGGCGAGGCGATCAAGATCAAGGCGTCTAAGAAGGTTGCCTTCCGCGTCGCCAAGGATCTCAAGGAAGCAATCTAGGTCGCTTCCGACTGAAGATCGGGCGGGCGCCGGTGTGAGCCGGGTCCGCCCTTCTTTTTGCCTACTCGTCATCGTGGCAACAGATGCAGATCTTGTTGTCGTCGGGATCGCGGAAGTAGGCACCATAATAATTGGGATGGTAGTGCGGACGGAGGCCCGGCGGTCCATCGTCGCGCCCGCCACCGGCCAGCGCCGCGTTGTAGCAGGCATCGACAGCCGCCCGGCTGGGCGCCAGCAGCGCCACCATCTGGCCCTTTCCCGGCGCGGCGCGATCGCCGTCATATGGGTGGCCGATGAGGAAGAGCGGTCGCGCCGCGGCAGTCGGCATCCAGCCCGCCCACGGCCGGTCGCGCTCGCAGAATTTCAGCGGCAAGCCCAGCGCGTCCATCACGCCCGAGTAGAAGGCGAAGGCGCGTTCGAAGTCGGTCACACCGACATGCACGTGCGAGATCATCGAGTAATTCCTGGGAGCAATTCCTGGCCGCACGCATCCGCAGTGCGGCATCGGTTCTCTTTGCCGGAGGCGTCGTGGGCTAGTATAGCCGCCTCTGGCGCGCATCGGCATGGATACGTTCGTTTCCCTGAAATTCCTGGCCCAACTGGCCCTGCCCCCGGCATCGCTGGCGGTCGGCCTGGTGGTGGCCGCCGTGCTTGCATTGCTGGGCCTGCGCCGCCTGGCGCGGCTCGTGGTCGTCCTGGCCATCGCCGAACTGCTCGTGCTGTCGCTGCGCCCGGTCGCTGACGTGCTGATGGCAACGCTGCAGGATCAGGCTCGCGCCGAGGCCAAGGCCGCGCCCGCCTGTTGTTACGATGCCATCGTGGTGCTGGGCGGCGGCATCGGTCCGGCGGAGCCGCCGCATAATCCCGATCCCCATCTCACCGATTCCGCGGATCGCATCTGGCACGCCGCCCGCCTTTACCATCTCGGCCTCGCGCCTCGCATCATCGCGAGCGGCGGCGGAGGCGGTGACACGGGAATGTCCGAGGCCGACGCGATGCGCCTGTTCCTGACCGATCTCGGTGTGCCCAAGGAAGCGATCGTCATCGAGGGGGAGTCGCTCAACACAATCGAGAACATCCGCCACGTGCGTAAACTGGTGAAGGAGGGGCGCGTGGCCCTGGTGACGTCGGCCTCGCACATGCCGCGCGCGCTGCGGCTGGCCAGGACCGCCGGCCTCAACGTCGCGGCTTTCCCGACCGACTGGGGGCTTCCCCCCGAGGACCGCACCTCGTGGAAGACTTGGATTCCCTCGTTGGGCGCCCTGTCGGTTTCGTCTATCGCGCTGGTGGAGATACTGGCCAACGCCTTCGATCGCCGCGGCGAGAGTCTTGCGCCATGATTGGCACTATGACCGGCGCGGCCTGGCGTCTCAGCCGTCGTGCTGCGTTGGGACTCGCGCTGACAGGTCCGCTGCTGGTGCCGCTCGCCCGCCGGCCGCGCGCCCAGACGCTGGACAGGGTGATCTTCCAGACCGATTGGCGCGCCCAGGCCGAGCACGGCGGCTACTACCAGGCGATCGCCGCCGGCCTCTACCGCAAAGCCGGCATCGAGTGCGACCTGCGCCAGGGCGGACCCAGCCTCAACATCGGCCAGCTCCTGCTGACGGGCCGCGTCGACATGACCATGTCGAACAGCTTCGAGGCCTTCACCTACGTGCGCGAAGGCGCGCCGTTCTTCACCATTGCCGCGATCTTCCAGAAGGATCCGCAGGTGTTGATCGGTCATCCCGGCTCCGGCCTCGACGGCTTCGACAAGCTCAAGGGCCGCACGCTCCTGATCGGCAACGGCGGGCGCGTCACCTACTGGCCCTATCTCAGGAAGAAGTACGGGCTCCGTGACGAGCAGCTCCGGCCCTATACCTTCAACATGGCGCCGTTCCTCGCCGACAAGAATGCCGTCCAGCAGGGGTTCCTCTCATCCGAGCCCTATTCGATCGCCCAGGCGCTCGGTCGGCCGCCGGAAGTGCTGCTGATCGCCGATGCCGGTTTCAGCGCCTACCAGACCACCATCGCGATCTCGCGCAAGATGGCGGCGGAGAAGAAGGACCTGGTACAACGCTTCGTCGACGCCACGCTGGAAGGCTGGGCGCAGTATCTCAAGGGCGGCCCGGCGACCGCTGCCGCCAACGACCTCATCAAGAAGCACAATCCGGATCAGACCGACGACCGCATCGCCTATGCGCTGAAAGTGCTGAACGAGCGCGGTATCGTGCTGTCGGGTGGCGCGCGGCGCGACGGCATCGGCGCCATGAGCGCGAACCGCTGGAAGGATTTCTACGAGTCCATGGCCGACGTCGACGTGCTGCCCCGGGGGCTGGACGTCACCAAAGCCTATACGCTGGATTTCGTGAACAAGGGCATCGGCAAGGCATAGGAGCGGGTCATGTACCAGGTCAATGAAGAGCACACGATGTTGCGGGAGCTGGTGAAGAAGTTCGTGCGCAACGAACTGATGCCGCTCGAGAAGAACATCCTGGAGCGCTTCGCCTCGGGGCAGCCGGCGGCGCTCAACGACGAGGAGAACGGCCGGCTCTTCAAGCAGTGCAAGGAGCTCGGCCTGTGGGCGCTCGACGTGCCGGAGGAGGTGGGCGGCGCCAATCTGCCCGCCGTGGCGCTCGTGGGCGTCAACGAGGAGATCGGCTACACCTGCGTGCCCTTCACCTTCCCGCCGGACTCGCCCAACCTGCACATGCTGCTGGCCACGGCCAATCCCGAGCAGCGTAAGAAATACCTCGAACCCTACGCGGCCGGCCTCACCAGCTCGGCCATCGCGATCTCCGAGCCGGGCGCCGGCGGCGATCCGGCCGGCATGAAGACCAGGGCGGTGAAGGACGGCAACGACTGGGTGATCAACGGCCGCAAGATCTGGATCAGCCGCATCGCCAAGGCCGATTTCACCATCGCCATGGCGGTGACCGACTCAGCACTCGGCTCGCGCGGCGGCATCACCGCCTTCCTGATCGACAAGGGCACCAAGGGTCTCATCGTCGCGCGCGCCATCCCGATGCTGGCCGGCCAGCGCACCTACGAGGTCGTGTTCGAGGACTGCCGCGTGCACGAAAGCCAGGTGCTGGGCAAGGTCGGCGCCGGCTTCGCGCCGATGCAGCTCCGCCTCACCGTGCGTCGCCTGCAGATGGGCGCCTGGTGCACCGGCATGGCCCAGCGCGCCCTCGACATGCTGGTCGAGCACGCCAACCAGCGCGTCACCTTCGGCCAGAAGCTGGCCGACCGTCAGGCCATCCAGTGGTGGGTGGCCGACGCCGCCATGAAGCTCCATGCCTGCCGCCTCATGGTGATGGACGCCGCGGTGAAGCAGGACGACGGCCGCGACGTGCGCATGGAGGCCTCCATGATCAAGGTCTTCGCGACCGAGATGGCGACCGAGATCATCGACCACGCCCAGCAGGCATTCGGCGCCATGGGCGTCACCCAGGAGCTGCCGCTCGCCATGATGGCGCAGAAGGTCCGGACCATGCGGGTCTATGAGGGCCCGTCGGAAGTTCACCGCATGGTGATCGCACGGCGGATTTTGGGAGGACGGTAAGTCAGCGCAGGAAGCAAGATTGTCATCCCGAGCGTAGCGAGGGATCTTTCAGGCCAAGGTAAAGATCCCTCGCTACGCTCGGGATGACAGCTTCCGTGCATTGGAGTGCATTGACTCGCTGTCATGCCGCGCTGATGATTCGCAACGTTTTAGGGAGCCGCCACCATGACCTACACGCTCGATGCCTTCGTCAAGGACGCGCAGGCCGCCCTCAAGGCCCACGACGGTCCGACCGGCCGCGAACAGGTGCGTGTGCTCCTGGAGAAGCTGCTGACCAACAAGTCGTTCGTCGGCGAGGCGGTTGGTCCCGCCGCGCCGATCGGCACGCGCAAGCTCTACGAGGACAAGGACCTCGGCTTCGTCGTGCTGGCGCACTGCAATCCCAAGCCGCACAAGAGCCCGCCGCACGACCATGGCGCCTCCTGGGCAGTCTACGGCCAGGCGGTGAAGTACACCGACATGAGCGAGTTCAAGCGGCTCGACGGCGGCGACGGCGTGGGCGAGGCCAGGCTCGAGAAGGTCAAGAGCTATCGCCTGGAGCCGGGTCATGCCGGCGTCTACGACGTTGGCGCCATTCATGCCATCGACTATCCCGAGGGCAGTCGCTTCGTGCGCGTCACCGGCCGCGATCTCGACTATGTGCGCCGGCTCAAGTTCGACATGGCGGCGGGCAAGGCGATCGCCATCGAAAGCGCGTCGGCGAGCGGTTGATCCTCTCGGTGCCGATTCTCACTGAATGGTCACCGCTGCTCGGTTGACCACGGCCGTGGCCATGCGAAGGGTGACTGCATGGAGTCACGCGTCGCGCACTACATCCACCGGGGCAAGTTCTATGTCGACGGTTGGCTGCACACCGAAGCTGCCCTCGCCCTCGTTGCGCTGAGCGAATGCCAGCGGACGCTGGGTGTCGACGGCGGCGTCGCCGAGATCGGCGTCCATCACGGCAAGCTCTTCATCCTGCTCTATCTGCTGAGCCGTGAACCCGAGAAGGCGGTTGCCATCGACCTGTTCGGCGACCAGCACCTCAACGTCGACCTGTCGGGCAGCGGCGACCTCGCCAGGTTTCGCCGCAACATGGAGCGCCATGCCGACGTCACGCGGCTCGTGGTCCATCAGGGAAATTCGCTCGACCTCGCGGCCGCCGACCTGATCCGTCTGGCCGGCGGCAAGCTGCGGATCGCGAGCGTCGACGGCGGCCATACCGCCGAGATCGCGGCGCACGATCTGGCCGTGGCCGATGCCGCGCTGGCGGAGGGCGGCATCATCGTGGTCGACGACGTGTTCAACGAGCAATGGCCTGGGGTGAGCGATGGCGTCCATCGCCATTTCTCGCAACGCCGCAACCTGGTTCCCTTCGCGATCGGCGCCAACAAGACGTACTTCTGCCGGCCCTCGCATCGCGATGCCTATCGCGCCGCCGCCGCCGGGGCGGCGACCGGTGGCATGGCGACCGACTTTCTCGGCGAGCCGGTCGTCTTCCTCAAGTTCGAGCGACCCCGCCGTCTAAAAGATCGGGTCGCGGAGTCCGCCGCCTGGCGTCGACTGCGCACGACGTCCATCGGCCTGCCGCTGCGCTGGGCATGGCACGCCGGCCGCACGGTCCGCCGCGGCCTCACGCGTCGAGAGGATTTTTAAAAGATGCGATGGCGGCGCAGCCTAGCCGTACCGCCTGGAGCGTGTTCGATACCCTGGAATCATGCCATCAACCTCACCCTGAGCGACCGTCGTGTTGGTCAAGCGGTTGCCCATGGCTTTTTATCCCTGAGGATGGCGTTGAGGATGGTCACGAGCTTACGCATGCAGGCAACGATGGCGACCTTGGCGGGCTTTCCGGCG
>Ga0207952_1000425_pt1 | contig 35472 bp, 26 predicted proteins | sample SubbioR12Aug_8Ca_FD_184831 | JGI IMG/M metagenome (GOLD analysis project Ga0207952, IMG submission 184831) | Serpentinite rock and fluid subsurface biosphere microbial communities from McLaughlin Reserve, California, USA - CR12Aug_8Ca (SPAdes) | ecosystem: Environmental > Terrestrial > Deep... | reverse complement strand
TACTGACGGTGATGGAATTGAAAACAGCAAAGACGCTTGTCCAGATGTAGCTGGCCCTGCTGAATTCAACGGTTGTCCTGATACTGACGGTGACGGAGTTGCTGACAATGTTGATGCTTGTCCTGAAGTAGCCGGTTTAAAAGCTTTCGGTGGATGTCCTGATACTGATGGTGATGGTGTTCAAGATAAAGAAGACAAATGTAAAGACGTTAAAGGTCCTAAAGAAAACGGTGGTTGTCCTTGGCCAGACAGAGATGGTGACAAAGTATTAGACAAAGATGACAAATGTCCTGATGTTGCCGGTACTGTTGCTAACAATGGTTGTCCTGAGGTAACTGAAGAAGCAATCAAAAGATTAAATGACTACGCTAAAACTATTTTGTTTGACAGTGGTAAAGCTTCTTTCCAACAACAAACGTACCCGGTATTACAAGCTATCACTGCTATTTTAAAAGAGTATCCAACTGCTAACTTCTCTATCGAAGGTCACACTGACAGCGATGGTAAAGATGCTACCAACCAAAAATTATCTGAAGACAGAGCTGCTGCTGTGAAAAACTACTTAGTAGAAAACGGAATTGCTGCCTCTAGATTAACCTCAGCTGGTTTCGGTGAATCTAAACCAATCGATACTAACAAAACTAAAGCTGGTAAAGCTAACAACAGAAGAGTTGAAGTGAAATTAGTAAAATAATTTCTTCAAAATATTTCAGAAAAACGCTCCGAATTTCGGGGCGTTTTTTTATTTTTATACAATGTCAAAGCCAACTTTTCTCGATAAACTTGCTCGTGAAATTTTAAAAATCTCTGAAAACAACGAGAGTAATAATCTATTGGATTTGGTGGTGGTTTTGCCCAACAAAAGAGCCAAAATCTTTTTATTGGAAGCCTTAAAAAACGCAGTCCCCAACAACATCTTCGCCCCCAACATCATCAGTATAGAAGACTTTGTTCAAGACGTTGCCGGAATACGGTCAATTGATAGTGTTGAATTGATTTTCGAGTTTTACAATATCTACCTTTCCACCGCAGAGAAAGGCAAACAGGAATCCTTCGAATCCTTTGCCAACTGGGCCAAAACCTTATTACAAGATTTTAATGAAATCGATCGCTACCTTCTCGAACCCGATAAAATTTTAAAATACCTCGAAAACATTAAGGAAGTTGAACATTGGGCGGTTTCGGTTGAAAAAAGAACCGAGCTCATTGACAATTACTTGGTTTTTTGGAAAAAACTCCCGGAATACTATCATGCCCTATATGCCTATTTACTCGACAAAGGCGTGGGGTACCAAGGTTTGATTTACAGAGAAGCCGTTCACAATTTGAATCACTTTTCCGAAAACAATAAAAATTATTTCCTCTTTGCCGGTTTCAATGCGCTCAACCAAGCCGAAGAGAAAATTATCCAACACCTTTTGGCCTTAGACGTAGCTAAAATATATTGGGACATAGACAATACTTTGCTTAACGATCCTTTTCACGATGCAGGTTTGTTTCAAAGAAAATTTAAAAAAGAGTGGATTCATTACAAAACAAATCCTTACGAATGGATTGTCAACGATTTTACTGAGGCTAAAAACATACACGTTATTGCCACCTCAAAATCAATTGGTCAGGCCAAGATAACCGGAAGTATAATAGAGAAATATGCAAGTGAAAAAAACGCCAATCTTCAAAATGTAGCCGTGGTATTGGGCGAAGAAAATCTACTTTTGCCCATTTTGCACGCTTTGCCGGTGTCGGTGAATGCACTCAACATCACTATGGGATTTTCCAGCAAGAACAATCCGGCGCAACTGTTGATTGCCAAATTATTCAGGCTACACACCAACGCGCTGTCTCGAAACGGCGAAAGTTATGTAATGTACTATAAAGATGTATTAGATATTTTGACCCATCCGCTTATTGAACCTTATGTCAACACCGGTGCGTTGGTTAACAAAATCAATAAAAACAACTACACTTTTATTACCCATAAAAAAATCACAGAATTACAAACTGAAAGCAATGCTCTTTTTGAAATGTTATTCCGAAAATGGGACGCCTCATCGGTAACAGTGCTTGAAAATCTCTCTCAAATACTGCTTCAAATTAAAGCCCATTTGAGTTATGACAATGAAGAGGAAAAAATTACTAACGCCTTTGTTTACTCGGTGTTCAAAGTAATCAATAAGATGATTACCTATTTCGAAAATCACCCAAACATAGACGACATCAAAACATTGCAGGCCATCTACAAACAAGTCATCGATGTAGCCGAAGTGTCCTTTGAAGGTGAACCTCTCAACGGCTTGCAAATTATGGGTGTTTTGGAAAGCCGTGTGCTCGATTTCGAAACCGTTATCATTACCTCGGTCAACGAAGGGAAATTCCCTGCGGGTAAAAGCACTAATTCGTTTATTCCTTATGATGTTAAACGGGAATACGGCCTGCCAACCTATAAGGAAAAAGATGCCATTTATACTTACCACTTTTATCATTTATTGCAACGCGCCAAAAACATTTACCTCATTTATAATGCCGATAGCGAAGGATTTGACGCTGGTGAAAAAAGTCGCTTTATCACTCAATTGGAAGTAGAAAAACAACCGAATCACAACCTGACATTTCAGTATTTCAATCCCGATGTACCCAACATTGCCTTCCAACCAATGGTAGTTCCGAAAACGGAAAGCGTCTTGGCACGTTTGAAAGAAATTGCGAGCAACGGGTTTTCACCTTCCTCGTTAACGACTTATATTCGCAATCCGATACAATTTTATCTGCAAAGGGTGTTGCGCATTTCCGAAACCGACGAAGTAGAGGAAAACATAGCCGTCAATACTTTGGGAACTATCATTCACGGCACTTTAGAAGAATTGTACAAACCATTTATCGGGCGATTGTTAACCACGGCTGATATTGAAAGTTGTTTTCAAAAAATCGATACTGAAGTCTTGCGCCAATTTAAAGATGTATACAAAGAAGGCGAAATCAAAAAAGGCCGAAACCTCTTAGCTTTTGAGGTAGCCAAACGCAATGTGTACAATTTCTTGAAACTGGAAAAAGCAGCTTTAGAAAATGGCGATCAAGTACAAATCATCGCCTTAGAGCAAACGTATGAACGTATTTTGGAAGATAAGCGTTTGCCGGTTCCAATATTGATCAAAGGAAATGTAGACCGTATCGAGGTGCGCAACGGCAAAATCAGGATCATCGATTACAAAACGGGAAAAGTCGAACAAAAAAATGTAACGTTAAAAGACTGGAAAGGGTTGACCGAAGACATCAAAAACGATAAAATAATCCAAATTTTGGCTTATGCCTTTATGTTTGAAAAAGAAACCAAAGGTCTCGAACTGGAAGCCGGAATCATTTCTTTCAAAAACCTAAATGCGGGCTTTTTGCCGTTTACTTTCAAACCGGAAAAAGAAGCCCATTCGGTTATCAATGCCGAAATAATGGACGCTTATTTGGAAGAAATAGTTGTTTTGTTGCAAGACATTTTCAATCAAAAAATTGCGTTTGAAGAGAAAATATAATACTTGACTGCGAAGAATAATTGGCAACTTTATTGGGGTATTGCTTCCACCAATACTACATTTCCGGCTTTGTCATAATACGTACAGGTCATTTTATCCATGCAAATTTCCCATTTTTCAATTCCGGTTTCCGCACACATTGTGATAAACGTAAGGTAATCGGTTTTCCCTTGTTGGTGAGCCAAAAGTTCTTTTTTAAAGATTTCGGTTTGTGGTGTCTCTGCAATTACAATAGGTTCGTACTTGGGTTCAACAATTGCGGTATAGTCGCTTCCGTGGTGATATTTTGTGTGACCGTCGGTTACATAGGCTTCATAATGGGTAACGCCTAAAAACTTAATTTCTTTGATATAATTGGGAAAATCAGCCCCTGATTTTACTTTACTGTGTGCCGATTTGATTTGTTCTGCCGTAAACATAGTCATTTGATTTTTGCTTATTAAACGATGAAATAATTACAGTGCAAAGTAGCAATTTTTGAAGGTGTTTGTCAAACCTTATATCATCTTAGCACCTATGTTGGCTAAACTTTCTTCAAAAAAACCAACATCACTTTCATCAATTCCTTTTCGTTCTCAATGTGGCTCATGTGACCGTCGGGAAATGTAGTCAGTTCGACTTTTGTCCCTTCTGTTTGATCAATATTATCGTCATACAAAAGCACACCATCCTTTTTACCCAAAACCAACTGCATCGGATAGGGCGCAAAATGCAGAATCACTTCGCGGTCTTTTCGAATTTTCATACCTTCTAATGCGGCTACTATCCCTTGTAGCGGCGTTTTTAAGGCTTGCTCTTTTACCTTTTCAATGGTTGCTGCCAAACGTTCGCGGTTATCTTCAGCAAACAAATTGGCTATCGACATACGAACAAAAGCCGTGTAATTTTGTTTGACAGCCGCTATTGCTCGGTCTCGATTTAATTTTCGTTCATCGCTGTCGGCTCTGGATGTAGAATTCAACAAAAACAAGCCTTTCATGTAATCCGGATATAATTCGGCGAAAGCCAAAGCCACATAACCGCCCATCGAATGACCAACCAAAACCACTTTGCGTATTTTTAAAAACAACAGCAAAGCATACAGCATATCCGCTTGGTCTTCCATGGCGTGAACGTAACCCAAACATTCGGTTTCACCGTGACCCAATAAATCAACGGTAATCACGCGATGCTTCTTAGCCAATTCAGGCACAAAAGCGTCCCACATGGTTTTATTCTCCAAAAACCCGTGTAATAACACTACTGCCGTGCCTTTACCATGGTCGGTGAAAGAGATTTTGGTGTTTTTGTAGATAATGTTTTTCATCGTTACAAAAATAGTTTTTTAACCATATAAGACATATAAGTATCATATGAGAAAACTTAAATAATCTTTTATGACTAATTGGGAAACAAAAAACGACCCGCAACTGCGAGCCGTCTTTTCCCTTATTTCTTTTCCCTTTTCCCTTTATTAAGCATTCATCAAACTCTCGATTTCTTCCACAGTAATCGGAATATTTCTCATTAAGTTAAAAGGCTCTCCTTTTTCTTGAATCACTACATCGTCTTCTATACGAATGCCGAAACCTTCTGCCGGTATGTAAATGCCAGGTTCTACCGTAAACACCATATTGGCTTGCATCGGTTCGTATAACAAACCATAATCGTGCGTATCTAAGCCCATATGGTGTGACGTTCCGTGCATAAAATATTTTTTATACGCCGGCCAGTCGGGATTTTCGTTTTGAACGTCGGCTTTGTCAATTAGGCCTAAACCTAACAATTCGGAAGTCATGATTTTCCCAACTTCCACATGGTATTGTTTCCAATAATTGCCCGGAACCAACATTTTAGTGGCTTCGTCTTTTACGCGCAATACGGCATTGTAAACCGCTTTTTGTCGGTCGGTAAATCTCCCCGAAACCGGAATCGTTCTCGTCATATCGCTGGAGTAATTCGCATATTCAGCGCCAACATCCAACAGTAATAAATCGCCGGCCTTGCATTGTTGGTTGTTTTCGATATAATGCAACACATTAGCATTATTCCCTGATGCGATGATAGGCGTGTAAGCAAAACCTTTAGAGCGATTTCTCAAGAATTCATGAGCAAATTCAGCTTCCACTTCGTATTCCATTACATTCGGTTTCACAAAATTCAAAACCCTGCGGAATCCTTTTTCGGTAATGTCACAAGCTTTCTGAATCAAATCCAATTCTTCGCTTTCTTTTACGGAACGCAAACGTTGCAAAATCGGATTCGATTTCTCTACTTTGTGCGCCGGATAATTTTCTTTCCACCATTTCACAAAACGTGCTTCTCGGGTTTCCGTTTCAATAACAGCGCGGTAATGTTCATTGGTATTGATGTACATTGTTTCGGCATAGGCCATCACTTCTTTCAAAGTTTTGTGGAAATCCTGTAGCCAAATCACGGTTTTAATCCCCGAAACCTCGAACGCTCTTTCTTTGGTTAGCTTCTCGCCTTCCCAAACCGCTATGTGTTCGTTGGTTTCGCGCAAAAACAACACTTCTTTCAAGTGCTCGAACGGCGCATCGGGAAAAAGCAATAAAACACTTTCTTCTTGGTCAACGCCTGATAAGTAAAAAATATCGCGGTGTTGTGCAAAAGGCAAAGTACTATCGGCCGAAACCGGATAAATATCGTTAGAATTAAAAACCGCTACACTGTTGGGTTTCATTTGAGCGGTGAATTTGGCTCTGTTTTTTACAAACAAATCGCGGTCTATTGGATGGTATTTCATTTTTAGACAATGTTAGATTATTAGATATTTTAGACTTCCGGAAAGAAGTTTTTCAAAATTACGGATTAGTCAGCAGCGATTAGTAGCCAAATGGCGTTATTTTTATCAACCGATGTTTTTTCGGATGCGGCTCATGTGGCGATTGGAGATACCAAGAAAAGAAGCCAAGTAATGCAGCGGAACTTCTTGTAGTAATTTGGGTTCGGTGGCCAATAGTTTTTTATAGCGTTCTTCCGGTGTTAGCGTAAGTAAATCAATGCGATAATCATCGATCAGCATGATTTGTCTTTCGATTAAATTGTAATAAAATTGATGAAACGCTTGGTTATTGATTAATAAATCTTTGAAGTTTTCCAAATCGATTACCCAAAGTTGGCAATCTACCAAGGCTTTGATGCTTTTTCGCGACGGAATCTTGTTGAGAAAGCTATTCAGCGATGAAGTAACCGAATCTCGTAAGGCTAAATAGGTTGTTTTTTCTTCGGCTTCGACTACAATAGCATGTTGTAAAATCCCGCTTTCCACAAAACAGAAATAAGAACAAATCTGGTTTTCAGCCACTAAAAGTTGGTTCTTTTTTAAAGCTAATACCGAAAATCTATCGACAATTTCATCTAATTCAGACTCTGATTGCAAGATATTGTCATCTGCAAACTGACGTAAATACGTTAAAAAAGCTGTATGATCTTTTCGAATTTTCATAAATAAAATGAACTACAAAAATATTCTTTTTAGCTTAGGTTTTTTTATTCTGAGATTAATGAATATTTTTAAACAAAAATCACCCGATGAAAAAAATAGCGTTATTGATGGCTGTTATGTATGTCTTGACTTCGGTGGCTCAAGACAAGAAGGCCTACCAACTTTTTGACAAAAACGGCAAAAAAACGACTTATGCCAAACTTCTTAAAGCCGCCGAAAAAGCAGAAGTAGTTTTGTTTGGAGAATACCATAACAATTCCGTAGTGCATTGGTTACAATTGGAATTAACCAAAGATTTAGCCGAAAAGAAATCGTTGGTATTGGGTGCGGAAATGATAGAAGCCGATAATCAAAAGCAGTTAGACCAATACCTGAAAGGCGAAATCAACCAAAAGCAATTAGACACTACAGCACGTCTTTGGCCCAATTACAAAACGGATTACAAACCTTTGGTAGATTTTGCCAAAGAAAAAAAACTGTTTTTTATTGCAACCAATATCCCCAGAAGATATGCGTCGATGGTTTCTAAAAAAGGATTTGAAGCGCTGGAAACACTAACCGCTGAGGAAAAATCTTGGATTGCCCCTTTACCGATGCCTTACGATGAAAACTTGCCTGGTTATGTAAACATGATGAAAATGATGGGCGATCACGCAAGCCCGAATATGCCGAAAGCCCAAGCGAGCAAAGATGCTACTATGGCTTATTTTATTCAGAAAAACCTAAAAGAAAATTCGATTTTCATTCATTACAATGGTACTTACCATTCCGATAACTTTGACGGGATTTGCTGGTATTTGAAAAAATATGCGCCTGAAATTCAAATTTTGACCATTGCCACTATCGAACAAAGTGATTTAGAAAAAATTCCGACGGAAGAATACAATAAAGCCGACTATATTCTCGTTATAGATGAAGATGTAACAAAAACACATTAACATCGTCTTAACATCATCAATCAATAATCATCCGAGATATTTGATATCAATGGGAAAATGTACAGTAAACATTTAAAAATTAATAACAAGCGTATCGGAAAAAATCAAAAAATCATGAAAAAAGGAATTGTTGTTTTACTCATCTTAATCGCCGCGATACCGTTCTTTTCGTGCAGCAGCGATAGTACCGAAGAACCAATGCTGATCATCAAATTCAAGTTTGATGAAAACCAAGTTCGTTTGAACAATTTAGGACAACCGTCTACTGTAGCGTCAGGAAATGCTGCTCAATCACCTATTTTCAACGCCATTTCATCCCATTACATTGAATTGGCTCCGAATGCCAACACCCAATTGGGTAGCGGAACTATTATTTATCACGCTCCGGAAACCAATTTAGGCGGCGCTACAGCTATAGATTTCAGCCGTTCTAAAATTGTGGCTGAAGATGAAGTCTTTTTAAAAATTCCTTTGCGGGATGTTGCCGCCGGTAGTTATGAATGGATGAGGGTTTCACTTTCTTATCAGAATTACCAAATTAACATTCGCCATCAAAATGTAGATTACACCGGAACTTTGGCCAGTTTTGTAGGGTTTAACACTTACATTACCGAATTCAATATTGGCAACAATCTCTTTCCGGTAAATGGTAATAGAGCGCAAGGTTACTGGGCTTTTGCCCTGAACAATCAGCCTTACTCGTCTTCCGGACAAGCACCCGCGGGTAGCACTACCGTTCCTAACCCGATAGAAGCCACTTCTCCTATCCCCAGAAATTTAAATACTTGTGTGGTAACCGGAAAGTTTTCCAATAACTTGGTTGTCAACGGGAATGAAACACAAGATGTGATTGTAACCCTATCACTTTCTGTTAACCGCAGTTTTGAATGGCATGAAATTAACGCCGACGGAAAATTTGAGCCTTCCATCGGAGAAAATGTAGTTGACATGGGATTAAGAGGGTTAATTCCCAGCTATGTAAGATAGTTTTGTTTAAGTTTTTGCCTGCAAAAAAGCTCTTTAAACCATTGATAATCAACAACTGTTAAACTCACTTTAAATTCATTATAAATTACAACGAAAAGGTTGTAGTTAATAGCAAATAGCCTTATTTTTGTGTGAATTTTTTAAACAATTATACACAACATTATGGCAAAATCTGCACTTTTAAAGTCATCCATTGTAAAAAAATATTGGATGGCTCTTACAGGTTTATTTTTATGCTTGTTTTTAGCGGGTCACTTAGCAGGAAATCTTCAATTAATTTTTAGCGATGCATCAGCATTTAACAAGTATGCGTTGTTCATGACCACTAATCCGGCAGTAAAAATTCTTTCTTACCTAACTTACATTTCTATTCTTTTCCATGCGGTTGACGGGTTTTTGTTAACCTATCAAAACGCCAAAGCCCGACCAATAGGCTACGCCAAAAACAATCCGACTAAAAACAGCAGCTTTTCTTCGAGAAACATGGCGGTTTTAGGCACTTTGATTTTGGTGTTTATTGTGACGCATATGGTGAACTTTTGGGCCGTAATGCATTTTGATGAAAAAATGCCTTTACAAACCATAACAGTAGAACAAATGGGGCAAAAAATGGACTATTACATTACCACTGATAACGGTAAATTTTTCCCGGCTGACACTAATCAGTTAAAACAAATGGGATTAGAAATCAGAAACAGAACAGAGTTTTACAACAAAGTAGCCAATGTAAAAATGGGTGAAGGTTATAAAGACTTACACAAAATAACGGTTGCTTTTTTCAAAGACCCTAAAACCGGTTTAATAGCTACCATTGCTTATGTAATTGCGATGTTAGTTCTGGCCTTCCACTTACTTCACGGTTTCCAAAGTGCTTTCCAATCGCTTGGTTTGAACAACCCTAAATATACGCCGGTTATTAAAGGCTTCGGAAAAGCATTTGCTATTGTAGTGCCTCTGTTATTTGCAGCTATTCCGGTTTACATTCACTTTTTTCTAAAATAATCAACATCAGTACAAATCATGAAGTTAGATTCTAAAATACCAGAAGGTCCAATAGCAGAAAAATGGACTAACCATAAAAATCACTTAAAATTAGTAGCTCCTAATAACCGTCCGAAAATCGATGTTATTGTAGTAGGAACCGGATTGGCCGGTGCTTCAGCTGCTGCCTCATTAGGAGAAATGGGATACAATGTAAAAGCATTTTGTTTCCAAGATTCTCCAAGAAGAGCGCACTCTATTGCCGCTCAAGGAGGAATCAACGCCGCTAAAAATTACCAAAACGACGGCGACAGTACTTACCGTTTGTTCTACGACACCATCAAAGGAGGAGATTATAGGGCTCGCGAAGCTAACGTTCACCGTTTGGCAGAAGTTTCAGCCAACATCATTGACCAATGTGTAGCACAAGGTGTACCTTTTGCCCGTGAGTACGGCGGAATGTTAGACAACCGTTCTTTCGGAGGAACGCAAGTACAACGTACATTTTATGCGGCCGGGCAAACCGGACAACAATTGTTGTTAGGTGCTTACTCTGCTTTATCTAGACAAATCGGGTTAGGACGCGTACAAATGTTCAACCGTCACGAAATGTTGGACTTGGTAAAAGTTGACGGTAAAGCCAGAGGAATTATCGCCCGTAATTTGGTCACCGGTGAATTAGAAAGACATTCGGCACATGCTGTTATTATTGCTTCAGGAGGTTACGGAAATGTATATTTCCTATCTACTAACGCCATGGGAAGTAATGTAACTGCTGCTTGGAAAGTACACAAAAGAGGCGCTTTATTTGCCAACCCTTGCTTTGTACAGATTCACCCAACTTGTATTCCGGTTCACGGTGTAAACCAATCGAAACTGACTTTGATGTCGGAATCGTTGCGTAACTCAGGTAGAATTTGGGTACCGAAGAAAAAAGAAGATGCCGAAGCCATCCGAGCAGGCAAATTAAAGCCAACCCAATTAAAAGAAGAAGACAGAGATTATTTCTTGGAAAGAAGATATCCTGCCTTTGGCAACTTAGTTCCTCGTGACGTGGCTTCAAGAGCTGCTAAAGAACGTTGTGACGAAGGTTTCGGAATTGAAGCCAACGATACCAACGAAGGGGTTTACCTGGATTTCTCCACCGAAATCCAAAACAAAGGTAAACAAGCTGCCTATGCCCAAGGAAATCACAATCCTTCAGCTGAAGAAGTAACCAAATTGGGTAAAAAATGGTTAGAAGAAAAATACGGTAACCTTTTCGCGATGTACGAAAAAATTACCGATGAAAACCCATACGAAACCCCAATGAAAATTTATCCTGCCGTTCACTACACTATGGGTGGAGTTTGGGTAGATTATAACTTACAATCTACTATTCCCGGTTGTTTCGTGGCCGGTGAAGCCAACTTCTCGGATCACGGTGCAAACCGTTTAGGGGCTTCTGCCTTGATGCAAGGATTGGCCGACGGTTACTTTGTATTGCCATACACCGTTTCTAACTATTTGGCTGATGAAATCAGAACCGGGAAAATTTCCACCGATTCTCCTGAATTCACCGAAGCTGAAGACAGCGTAAGAGCTTCTATCAACAAGTTTTTAGGCAACAACGGAACCAAATCGGTTGACCATTTCCACAAACGATTAGGATTGATTATGTGGAATAAAGTAGGTATGGCTCGTAACGAAAAAGGACTCAAAGAAGCTATCGACGAAATCGCTGCTTTAAAAGATGAATTCTACAAAGACGTTTACGTTCCGGGTAGTGCCGACGAGTTAAACCCTGAATTGGAAAAAGCCCTTCGCGTGGCCGACTTCATGGATTTAGGTCAGTTGATGGCCATGGATGCATTGCAAAGAAAAGAATCTTGTGGTGGTCACTTCCGTGAAGAATACCAAGATTCAGAGGGAGAAACCCTTCGTGACGACGACAACTTTGCTTTTGTAAGCGCCTGGGAATATATGGGTTACGACATCAGTAAAGAAGCGCTTCACAAGGAAGAATTGAAATACGAGTTTATTAAAATAGCCGCTAGAAACTACAAATAATTACATTATGTCTGCAGCAAAAAACATCAATATAACCCTTAAAATTTGGCGTCAAAAAAACGCTAAAGCCAAAGGTCAAATAGAAACTTATAAATTAGATAACGTTTCTACTGCAAGTTCTTTTTTGGAAATGTTAGACCAATTGAACGAGCAATTAATCAATGAGAAAAAAGAACCGGTAGCTTTCGACCACGATTGTCGTGAAGGCATTTGCGGGATGTGTTCTTTATACATCAATGGGCGTGCTCACGGACCGGATACCGGAACTACAACTTGTCAGTTACACATGCGTAAATTCAATGACGGCGATACCATTTACATCGAGCCTTGGAGAAGTAAAGCTTTCCCGGTAGTAAAAGATTTGGTGGTAGACCGAAGTGCCTTCGACAGAATCCAACAAGCCGGAGGTTTCGTATCCGTAAACACTTCTGGTAGAACGATTGATGCTAACGCTATTCCGGTACCTAAACACGACGCAGACCGCGCTTTCGAAGCCGCAGCTTGTATTGGTTGTGGTGCTTGTGTAGCCACTTGTAAAAATGGTTCTGCTATGTTATTCGTAGGTGCCAAAGTATCACAATACGCTTTGTTACCGCAAGGAAAAGTAGAAGCTACGCAAAGAGTTTTAAACATGGTGCGTCAAATGGACGAAGAAGGATTCGGAAACTGTACCAACACCGGTGCCTGCGAAGTAGAATGTCCGAAAGGCATTTCCTTGGAAAACATCGCTCGCATGAACCGCGAATATTTAAAAGCAAGTTTAAAATAATTCTTTAAATGCAATTGTTATAAAAAAGCATCCTTGTAAGGATGCTTTTTTATTTTAGGGATAAAAACCTATCTTACTTACCTCTAAATATTTATACTTCTCTTGAATGTTTGTATTGTTACAAGATTTTTAACATACTTAAAATCAAATTTATATATTTGTTTTGTAACCTAACCCAAACACTAATTTCATTAATGAAAAAATTTGTACTCTTTTTCATTGCTACCCTTTGCTTACCACAAAAATCGCTTTCTCAAGTTGGTGTTAATACTTCTACCCCTAATGCTTCTCTCGACATCGTAGCTTCAAATGCGAATACCCCAACAAATACTGATGGTATTCTCATCCCCCGAATAACAAATTTTCCGGTTAGTAACCCTACAAACCTACAAAACGGGATGCTCATATACCTAACCAATACAGTAGGTGTTTATAGCCCTGGGTTTTATTTTTGGAACAGTATAACATCTCAATGGACATCTTTAGCCAGCAGTCCTAACACTTGGAATATTACCGGGAATAATGCAACAACCAGCGGCACCCATTTTTTAGGAACTACAAATGCTCAAGATTTAGATTTTAGAACAAACAATCAATTAAAACTTAGGTTGACTCAAAAAGGACAGCTGCAGTTTTTAAACTCAGGAAATTCTATTTTTATAGGTACACAAGCCGGAGATAATGATGATTTATCAAACAATCAAAATATCTTCATTGGAAATCAAACCGGCTTAAGCAACACGAGTGGTTTTTCAAATATAGCTGTTGGTTACAATGCTTTTAGAAGTAATATTGCGGGTTTTAACAACACCGTGATTGGATTTCAAAGCTTAAATAGCAATACCAGCGGGAGTTCCAACACCTGTGTAGGATATGAATCCATGAAAAACAATATCTCTGGAGGAAATAATACCGGCATTGGTACTGCTGCCTTATATAGTAATTTATCCGGCAGCAGTAATGTTTGTTTAGGGGTAAACGCTCTTTATTTAAACACCGTTGGCAGCGGTAATATAGCCATAGGAAATAATACTTTAGCAAAAAACACAGATGGATATCAAAACGTTTCTATTGGATCAAACGCCTTAAATTCGAATACCAGCGGATACTTTAATACCGCTGTCGGAGATTCGAGCATGAATAAAAACACCAATGGCTTAAATAACACCGCAGTCGGTGCTTCAGCCTTATTCTATAATACAACCGGAAGTAACAATTCGGCTTTCGGTACCTCAGCGTTAATTGGTAATACTACCGGAAACAACAATACAGGTCTAGGAATATATGCATTAAAATCCAATACATCAGGAAATGGTAACACTGCCTCCGGAAGAGATGCATTGACAAATAATACTATAGGCAACAATAACAATTCATTTGGCGCAAATAGTCTCGCATCAAATACAGATGGAAATTTTAATGCTGCATTCGGAACAGCAACCTTGTTAACCAATGTGAACGGCAGCAATAATGCCGGTTTTGGTGCTTCATCGCTTTATTATAATACCTCAGGCTCTTTTAATACTGCTTTAGGAACTACTTCATTACTAAATAACACCATCGGAAACAACAACGCTGCTTTGGGTTTTAATGCTCTAAACAACAACATTTCAGGATCAAATAATACGGCTGTTGGAACAAACGCCAATATTTCATCAAGCAATTTAGCCAATAGTACGGCTATTGGAAGTCAGGCTGTGAGTAATGCATCAAACAAAGTTAGATTGGGAAATACACTTGTAACAGTGGTAGAAGGACAAGTACCATATTCTAATCCATCAGATGCACGCTTCAAATACAACATTAAAGATAACATTCCGGGACTGGAGTTTATATTAAAACTAAAACCGGTTTCTTATCATTTCGATTCCGCAAAATTTGAGAGACACCTGACGCAAAATCTATCGGAAAGCTTAAAGACAAACCTTAATTACTCTATACAAAACAATATTACTCGAACGGGTTTCTTAGCACAAGATGTTGAAAAAGCGGCGAAAGAAATTCAATATGACTTTGATGGCTTACACATTCCCGATCCGGATAACCCCACCGATAATTACAGTATTGCCTACAGTCAATTTGTAATGCCCTTGGTAAAAGCAGTTCAGGAACAACAAGTCCAAATTGAAAAACTAAAAAAGGATAATGAAACCCTTCATATCCAACAACAAGCACAAATGGAATTGCTCAAAAAAGTACTCGAAAAAATGGAAAGTCTGGAAAAAAACAAACAAGAGTAAACACAATTACTCAAAAAAATCCAACAGAAAATTATTACTCAATCATCTTTAAAAAATAACACGCATTCCGCTATGTGATGCGTTTTTTATTTTTATGGCGTGTCCTTACAGGCCGCGCTTTCCGCAGTACGTGGTACTTGCTCCACACGAGCGAAGCTTCTGCCGAAGGAATCGCTCACGCAAACGTTGCTATAAAAGACGTATATTTGAGTCATACAACCATACTCATGAAAACGTATTTCACCTACTTACTGTTGCTGACCTCCCTTTTTAGTTCCGTTTCAGCACAAAAATTAAGTTTAATGACTTATAACATTCGCCTCGACCTGGCTTCAGACGGCGAAAACGCTTGGCCTAATCGCAAAGCGTATTGGGCTTCGCAAGTAACTTTTTACGAACCGGATATCTTGGGCATACAAGAAGCTTTACCTCATCAAGTGACCGATATACAAACTTTGTTGCCCAACTATAACCATATCGGTATTGGTCGTGATGGAGAAGGCAAAGGCGAATCATCCAACATCTTTTACTTGAAAGACCGATTCCAAGTGCTGCAAGAAAATACTTTTTGGCTTTCGGAAACATCCGATAAAATCTCCAAAGGTTGGGATGCCGCACTCAATCGCGTTTGCACTTACGGATTGTTCATAGACCGCAAAACAAAACAAACCTTCTGGGTTTTCAATACCCATTTAGACCACATGGGTGAACTGGCAAGAACGAATTCCATTCTTTTAATTCTGTCAAAAATCAAAGCATTGAATACCAAAAACTATCCGGTATTTTTGATGGGTGATTTCAATACAGAACCTAACGAAGAGCGAATCATCAACTTAAAAAAGGAAATGAACGACAGTCAAGATATTGCCAAAGCCAAACCATTTGGTCCGAGCGGCACTTTTAATGGCTTCCGCCACCAAGAAGCGGTAACCAAACGCATTGATTACATTTTTCTCTCAAAAAACAATCCTTTTAAGGTAGAGAAATACGCCATTTTAAGTGATTCCAAAGACTTGAAATATCCTTCAGATCATTTACCGGTATATATTGAACTCAAAATTTAACAATTGCATTTGCTATCTTTGAAATTACCAACAACAACACTATGACACTTCGATTCTCCAGCTTATTTTTATTGTTTACGCTCTCCGTTTTGGGACAAAATCTACACCAATACGTCAATCCCATGATTGGCACTGGCGGACACGGACATACTTATCCCGGCGCTACTGTGCCTTTCGGAATGGTACAACTATCGCCCGACACCAGAATTGACGGCAGTTGGGACGGCTGTTCAGGCTATCATTACGATGATAAAATCATTTATGGCTTTTCACACACGCACCTCAACGGAACCGGTTGTACCGATTACGGCGATATCATGCTCATGCCTACCATGGGCGAACCTAAGTTGAGTCCGAAAGATTACAGTTCCACTTTCTCTCATGCTAATGAAAAAGCCGGTGCCGGATTTTATGCGGTGAAACTCGATAAACACAATATAGATGTGGCTTTGACGGCATCTACTCGCGTAGGATTTCATCAATATACATTCAATTCGGCGGGAAATGCCAATATCATTTTAGACTTAAACCACCGGGATAAATTATTACAAGGCGAAGTGCGTATTGTTAACGCTAAAACCATAGAAATCCTCCGAAGAAGTGAAGCTTGGGCCAAAGACCAATACGTTTTTGCTCGAATCGAATTCAGCCAACCCATGCAAATCAACAAAATCAGAAGCAACAATGCGGCACAAGCTTCGGTGACCGACAAAGTGTTTTCAGGCACACAATTGGCCTTGAGTTTTTCCAAAAAAGTCAGCAAAGGCGATAAAATTTGGGTGAAAGTCGCTCTATCACCAACGGGTTACGAGGGCGCCAAATTGAATATGAGCGAAATATCGGGCTGGAATTTTACCAAAGTCAAAGAAGACGCCGAAAGACTTTGGGACCAACAATTAGCCAAAATCGAAATTACTGAAACGAATAAAGACAAACTAAGCATATTCTACACCGCTTTATACCACACGATGGTACAACCGAATATCGCCCAAGACATCGACGGAAAATACCGCGGTCGCGACAATAAAATTCATAAAGCCGAAGGCTTCGATTATTACTCAGTCTTCTCGCTTTGGGATACCTTCCGTGGCGCACACCCTTTGTATACTTTAATCGAAAAAAAACGCACCGTTGATTTTATCAATACCTTTTTAAAACAATACGAACAAGGCGGGCGGTTACCTGTTTGGGAATTGGCGTCCAATGAAACCGATTGTATGATTGGCTACCACTCCGTTTCTGTGATGGCTGATGCTATGGCCAAAGGCATCAAAGGTTTTGATTACGAATTGGCATTTCAGGCCGCGAAACATTCTGCCATGTTAGACCATTTAGGGTTAGAAGCTTACAAAAGACAAGGTTTTATCTCGATGGACGACGAACACGAAAGCGTTTCCAAAACCTTGGAATATGCTTACGACGATTGGTGTATAGCCCAAATGGCTAAGATATTGAACAAGAAAGCCGACTACGATTACTTTATGAAACGCTCACAAAGCTGGAAGAATGTCTTCGATTGGACGACAGGTTTTATGCGTCCGAAGAAAAACGGCGGTTGGGACAAACCTTTTGACCCACGGGAAATCAACAACAATTTCACCGAAGGCAACTCATGGCAATACTCATTTTTTGTCCCGCAAGACATACAAGGCATGATTGAAGCTTACGGCGGTCCGGAGCCATTTGAAGCCAAACTCGACGAGATGTTCAACAGCGAAAGCAAAACCACCGGTCGAGAGCAAGTGGATGTTACCGGTTTGATCGGCCAATATGCACACGGCAATGAGCCGAGTCACCATATGGCGTATTTGTACAATTACATCGGGAAACCTGAGAAAACCAAGGAAAAAGTACATTACATCTTAAACGAATTCTATAAAAACACGCCCGATGGTTTGATTGGTAACGAAGACTGCGGTCAAATGAGTGCTTGGTATGTCTTGAGTTCGATGGGAATTTATGCGGTTACACCGGGTAAAACAGGCTGGAGTACAACCGAACCTTATTTTGAAAGTATTAAAGTCCATTTAAACGAAAATAAAACCGACTACATCAACCGTAATCGAAATGGCGATTATTTACAAATTTTCGGGCTGGAAGAATTTCAAAAGACACCGCATCAAGAAGCCTGGCAACCCATAATTCCTGTGCCGGTAATTGAAGCCAAAAGCAAATCTTTCAAAGACCAAATGGAAATCAGTATTGCATTCAACAAACTCGATTTTACAGAAAGTCAAACCAATCTGAAAGCTTATTACAGAATCAATAGTAACGGAGCGTTTCAGCTATATGAAAAACCTTTTTCCATTAATGAAACGGCAAAAATAGAGGTCTATTTGGCGCCTGATTTTATGGTTGGCAGCGACACTATTTCGGCTACCTACTACAAAAAACCCAACCATTACACTATCGAACTCAAATCGACTTACAATCCGCAATACCATGCCGGAGGTCCTGAAGGTTTGTTGGATGGCATTAACGGCACCACCAACTGGCGCAAAGGCGATTGGCAAGGCTACCAAACGCATGATTTTGAAGCGGTTGTAGACCTACAAAAAGAACAAGTTGTGACCGAGTTTCACGGTACTTTTCTGCAAGACCAACGTTCTTGGATTTTGATGCCGACTAAAGTGGAATATTATATTTCTTCGGACAATATTAATTTTACTTTAGTAGCGACTATTGACAACGACATTGACCCGAAAACCGATGACAATCAAATTAAAGATTTCAACATTCGTTTGCCAAAATCGTTGAAAGCGCAATATGTAAAAATTAAAGCTTACAATTACGGCAAACTACCCGAATGGCATTTAGGTTATCCCTACAATGGCGACGCTTTTATCTTTATTGACGAAATCACCATCAAATAATATTCTGTGAATCTCTGTAAAACTATCATGAAAATCGCACTAATCCAAACCCATTTAATTTGGGAAAATCCAATAGAAAATCGAAGTCATTTGGCCCAAAAAATAACGGGTTTCATGGAAGAAGTAGATTTGATTGTACTGCCCGAAATGTTTGCTTCCGGATTTACCATGAATCCGAAAGCTGTGGCGGAAACCATGAAAGGAGAAACAGTGGGTTGGCTCCAACATTTGGCCAAAGCCAAAGACTGCGCCATTACCGGAAGTTTGGTAATTGAAGAAAACGGAAAGTACTTCAACCGTTTGGTTTTTGTGTATCCGAACGGCGATTACAAAACCTACGACAAAAGACATTTGTTTACCCTTGCCGGAGAAGACAAAGCCTATAGTGCGGGAAAAGAGAAACTGATTATTGACTACAAAGGGTTCCGAATTTGCCCGCTTATTTGTTACGATTTGCGTTTCCCTGTTTTTTCTCGAAACGTGGAAGATTACGATTTGTTGTTATACGTAGCCAATTGGCCTAAACCGCGCATCAACGCCTGGGATATTTTACTCAAAGCCCGAGCCGTGGAAAACATGAGTTATGCCATAGGCGTTAACCGAATTGGAACGGACGAAAATAATTTAGAATATATTGGTCATACACAAGCAGTTGATTTTTTGGGAAACTCCCTTTTAGAACCACAAGAAACCGATGGGGTTTTTATTATCGAATTGGAGAAAGAAAAGCTATTGGAAACCAAAAACAAACTAGGGTTTCTTAAGGATCTGGATTCTTTTCAATTACTGCCTTAAATTAAATCGTAAGATTTTGGTTTTTATACTATAATTTTTACTTTAGTGTAATAATGCTCTACCACAAAGATGCATAGACAATCTCAAAAGGACTTATTAATTCTGAAGCCTAAATAAATTTATGGAAAACAATACATGCAGTAATTGTGGAAATACCAACGTAGAAAATTTTTGTGCCGCGTGTGGTCAAAAAAAATACCGACGAATTGATCGAAAATATCTTTTGGAAGAGCTCCAATATACCTTTCTCCACGTGAACAAAGGTTTTTTGTATTCCATTAAAAGCATTATAAAAAATCCCGGTAAAACAGCTAAGGATTTTCTGGATGGACACAGAGTAAATCATTACAAACCTATATTGCTTGCGTTTGTATTGGCCGGTATATCGTCGTTTATATCGTTAAAAATGCTGAATCTGGATGAGCTCATGCTGAAGGGTTTGAACAATTCGAACCAGCAAGCTTCCAAGCAACAAATGAGTGATGTTATGAATTTCGCCTCCAATTATAACTCTTTCATAATGATGCTCTTTATACCATTAGTAGCAGTGTTTACCAAATTGGCATTTAACAGTAAAGAACATAATTATTACGAACATGTTATCCTGAATACTTTTGGGCAATCGGCCTATTTATTGATGATGATTCTTGTTTTTTACCCGATATCCTTTTTCATTAAAGATCCTGGAACCATAGTATTATTGTCTTTTATTTCATATCTCTTTGTGCCGATAATCATGTATTGGTTTTACAAGAATGTCTACACCGATATGAGTTCGGGCTCCATAATACTCAGGATTTTGGGGATTATTGGTCTTGGCCTGATTGCTTACTTCGTTATAATCATAATTACAGTGATTGCAATTGTGGTTATAAATGGCCCGGAGGCTTTTTTGCCGAAAAGATAAGAAAGCTATCTGGCTATTGAGAGGTCAAACGGCTGTTCCACATCCCAATTGGCACGGACATCAATTTCTTTGGGGAAATAAAGGACTTCTTCGGTTTGGCGTTTCTCCATAAAACTACCGGTATCCCAAACCTTGTTTTTATTGTCGTCGTAAATAATTCGCAGCACATATTTAGCCGGTTCAATGGCGTCGAAATTGATGGTATTGTTGCCTTCTGAGTATTCGGTATATTTTACTTTACCGTCTTTATCTGTTAATTCGATGATGACCGGGAATCTTTTGACGTTTTCCAATACCACTCTTAAATTTCCATAATCGGATAAGTTTTTAGTAGACGCTTTGTAATTGAGCGTGTCATTAGCTGTGTCAAAAAAATCGACTACAGCACCGGGTAACAACTGTATTTTATAGTTTTCTAAAGGTTCTTTTTTGAAGTCTAAGTACAGCTTTTGGTTGAAATCGTCGTATACTGTGGTAAAATCTATCGCCAATGAATCTTTATTTTTGATACTGATTTTAGTTTTGTCGAACTTCACTAAAGGCGTAGTGCTGTTCAAAGTATACCGCTCGCGCAAGGGTAAACCTCCGGTAAATTCGGGATTTATTTGCAACGAATCAACTTTGTTGCTTTTTCCTTTGATGTAAAAATCGGTTTTAAAATTATCTTTTTCCACCATTACTTGTAGCGAATCGGCTTTGACCGGTTTCATCCAAATTTGCAGTGAATCTTTTTTAGGCATTTGAGTAACCAAAGACGGAACGATTTCAGCACCATTTTTAACAACTACCTTAGTCCCTTTGGCTTTGCCTTCGTAGCCCATAACCCAACGCTTGTTTGTCACTTGTGTAGGTTTCACAACTTTAAATGGTATTGTTTCCTTAAACAATTCCACTTCAAAAATAGTATCGTTTGGAATGGAAATGTGTTGTTTTTGGAACCCGATTTTATCTGATTTAGGATCGTACTTGTTATTGCCGTTGTCTTTAAGCGCTACCAACAAGTATTTCCCGGCTTTGATGTTTTCCAAAGTCACCACTTCCAAGCTGTCCAAGGTATTGGTCACGTAGCGCGGCGCTTCTTTATAAATGGTAGAATCGTTGAATTTTTCGTTCACTTCATATAACATCACCGAAACAAAATTGTCGGTTTTCAGTTCTAATGCATCTTTGACTTTGACTTTCAATTGCAAAGAATCAATGTAAGCACCGGTTGAAAAAACGTATTTGAATTGGGAATACGGATTAGACTCGTTGTTATCTTCTATGCTTTGACCGAAATTAAAACTGTAAGTAGTATTAGGCTGTAAAGTATCTTTAATATTGATAGTTATTGTTTTGCTGGCAGTGTAAGGCAAAATTTCCAACTGATTTTTCATTGGTGGCGAAACGATTAATTGCTTACTGACGTTTTTCAACTTCACGTACTCGTCAAATACTAATTTGATTTGCTTGCCGTTAAAATTGGTGGAGAAATTTTTAGGCAAACTCGATTTCAAAACCGGTGCAATCGTGTCTTTATCGCCGCCGGTGATAGAACCGCGCTTCGCACAACCAATGGCTATGAAAACCAATAATAAAGTAAAGTATTTAAAGTGCGTTTTAAGCATAAATCGTTTTTTCAAAGCACAAAATAACAATTATATTTAGTGTGAATGAAATCTTTTGCAGGAAACTTAACAATTAACTGTGTGCCATCGCCATACAGGCTATACTGATTTTAGCTTCGGGGATTTTGAGCAGCGCTTTACTGCAAGCTTCCAAGGTTGCGCCGGTAGTCATTACATCATCTATTAATAGGAAATGTTTTCCGGTAAATTCCTCTGAAAATTCGATATCGAATAATGTCTGGCTCAAATCGGAGCGCCCTAAAAGCGACTTTTTAGTTTGGGTTTTGGTGTATAATTTTCGTTGCAATAAAGTTTCGTTGTACGGAATGTTTAAATGATTCGACAAAGCCTGTCCGAAAGTGGTGACCTGATTGTAGCCGCGTTCCCGAAATCGCTTTTTGTGTAACGGAACCGGAATAATGTAATCGACAGTTTGCAGTAGCGGTACTTGTTGCAATTCGGCCGCAAACCATTCGCCAACCATTGTCCCAACTTCTTGGTTGCCTTTGTATTTGAGTTGGTGCATCATTTCCTGTACGATGCCTTTTTTGTGAAAATAAAACAGCGCGGCGCCAAACGCTAACGGAATGCGACCGTAAAATCGTTGAAAGACTTCGTTTTCAGTCATTGTAAGATGATGTGTAAGCGGAATTTCGTGCCGGCATTGCGTACAAATCACGTTTTCATCTTGTAATAACAGGCTGTGACAGCCGGCGCACGACTTCGGAAAAAATAAATTAAGTAAGTGATTCCACATAAAAAAGTAATTTTCTTACATAAAATTATACATTTTTTCAATTCTAATTGGTTTTAAACCCTTTTTTTATCCGCGCTTTTTATATTTTTGCAGCATTATGGCAAAACAAGAAGATTTATTTAAGAATGTAGTTTCGCATGCTAAAGAGTACGGCTTTATTTTTCCGTCGAGCGAAATTTACGATGGTTTGAGCGCAGTGTACGATTACGCGCAAAACGGCGTCGAATTAAAAAAGAACATTAGAGAATATTGGTGGAAAGCCATGGTGCAAATGCATGAAAATATTGTCGGTTTAGACGCCGCCATTTTGATGCATCCTACCACTTGGAAAGCTTCGGGTCATGTGGACGCGTTTAACGATCCGCTCATTGACAACAAAGACTCTAAAAAAAGATACCGAGCCGACGTTTTAATTGAGGATTATGCCGAAAAATTAAATCTGAAAGCGAAAAAAGAAATTGAAAAAGCCCGCGAGCGTTTTGGTGATGCTTTTGATGAAGAGCAATACAAAACCACCAATCCGCGTGTGATGGAATACTTGGCCAAAGAGCGTGAAATTCTGGAAAGAATGGGTCGTTCGTTGGGTACCGGAGATTTGGAAGATGTAAAAGCCTTAATCGAAGAATTGGAAATTGCCGATCCGGAAACCGGTTCCAGAAACTGGACTGATGTAAAGCAATTCAACTTAATGTTTGGCACCAAACTCGGAGCTTCAGCCGAAAATGCCATGGATTTATACCTGCGTCCGGAAACCGCACAAGGGATTTTCGTGAATTTCTTAAACGTACAAAAAACCGGTAGAATGAAAATTCCTTTCGGGATTGCCCAAACCGGAAAAGCGTTCCGAAACGAGATTGTAGCCCGTCAGTTTATCTTCCGTATGCGTGAGTTTGAACAAATGGAAATGCAGTTTTTTGTTAAACCGGGCGAAGAAATGAAATGGTACGAGTATTGGAAACAAACCCGTTTAAACTGGCACCTATCCTTAGGATTAGGCAAAGAAAACTACCGTTTCCACGACCATGAAAAATTAGCGCACTACGCCAATGCTGCGGCTGATATTGAGTTTAACTTCCCTTTTGGTTTCAAAGAATTAGAAGGTATTCACTCGAGAACCGATTTCGATTTGAAAGCACACGAACAATATTCGGGCAAAAAACTACAATATTTTGACACCGAAACCAATTCGAATTATGTGCCTTATGTAGTCGAAACATCTGTTGGTTTAGACCGTATGTTCTTAGCTGTTTTTGCTACTGCTTTAAAAGAAGAAACCTTAGAAGACGGTTCAACTCGAACGGTTTTACGTTTACCTGCTGTTTTAGCGCCAACCAAAGCGGCCGTTTTACCTTTGGTGAAAAAAGACGGTCTACCGGAAGTGGCCAAAAAAATCATCGACGATTTGAAATGGGATTTCAATGTAGCCTATGATGAGAAAGATGCCGTTGGACGTCGTTACAGAAGGCAAGATGCTTTAGGAACACCATTCTGTATTACGGTAGATCACCAAACTTTAGAAGACGAAACCGTAACGATTCGTCACCGTGATTCTATGCAACAAGATCGCGTTAAAATTGCCGAATTAAGAACGCTCATCAATAACGAAGTTTCAATGAGAAATTGGTTGATGAAGATGTAGATTTCTTTAAATTCTAAATACAAAATTCCAAATTCCAACCTGAAGCCTCAGGAGAATTTGGAATTTTTGTTTTCGTAAGAATTATACCCGAATAAAATCCACATATTAACAGATTCGGCGATTCTGTCAACAATTTGAAATTCTCCAAAACCGAACCCATAATTTCGTTACAACGAAAATCGGCTCTTTTGGTCGGTTTTATTTTTGTGTTTTGTTTTTAATAAACATATTTAAAGTAACAACAAAGTTTCCCCAAAACTACCTGTTAATTTAGTCAGAAAATGCTGTCCCAAAATCAACGGATAAGCGTTAATGAGCCACACTTACATAATTATTGATGACAATCAAGAAGATGTCGCGAAAACCCAAGCCATAGCGGAGCGTTTTCGCAACTTATCTTTTGTGGCTTCTGCCAATAATTATGATGACGGCGTAAATTTAATTTTGGAACACCAACCGCGTTTGGTTTTCTTAGAAATCGATCCTTCCGACAAGAAAAGCAATTTATCCTTAGCGCTGATTAATGAACTCTATCGCTACTTGAGCGTGGTTCCGAAAATTATTGTTACTACTTCCAAAAAAGAACTGGCTTACGAGGCGTTAAAATACGAAGTGGTTGATTATTTGTTGAAACCCTTAGACATTAACGATTTCAGAAAAGCCATACTCAAGTTTGATCGCGCCATTAAATCGGATTTGCCACATATGGAAGTTAAAAATCCGGCTGCCACTTTTGAAGTGTTAGACGAGACCATAGCTGAAGAACTGCAAACCGACGAACATGAGGTGGAAATCAAAACTGTTCCGACCGCAACAGACAATGTAGTTACTGTTCAGCAGCAGCAACAATCATTAATCATTTGCATCAAATCTTATGGTGATTACCGTTATATCGACTCGGAAGACATTTTGTATTTTGAGGCAGATAACAATTCGACTGACATCCATTTGAACAACGGCGAAATGATTACAGCCTTCAAGACTTTAAAGCATTTTGAAACCGTTTTACCGGAGTCACAATTCCTAAGAATTCACAACAGTTACATCATCAATGTGAATCAGGTTTCCCGAATTCATACCGGAAATACGGTTTGCTACATTAAAAACTCCACTACAAAATTACCTTTCTCAAAATCGTATAAAGACAACGTAGATTTGATTATCAATAGAATCGCCGGCGGAAATTATTTGGAAATATAGCAGAAAAGTATTACGTTTACCGAAATTCTGCTGTTATGGAAGTAAGCGTATTGATGATAGACGACCACAAACTCATCATAGAAGGATACAAATCTATTTTATCTTACAACCCTTATGGTTATGAAGTAAAAACCACACCGGCCTTAAGCTGTGAGAGTGCTTATGAGTTGATAACTACTACTAAGGAAACGTTTGATTTGGTTACCATCGACTACACTATGCCGCCTTATCCGGAAAAAAGCATTGACAACGGAAGTGATTTAATACCTATTGTCAAAAAATATTTGCCGGAGACTAAAATCATGATGTTGACCACACACTCTGAATCCCTTTTGTTATTTAATATTTTAAAAAATCACAACCCGGAAGGACTTTTGGTAAAAAGTGATTTTGATGCGAACGATTTTACAGAAGCCTTTCATACCGTAATCCAAGGCGGGCAATACCTCAGCAGTACTATAGTCGACTTGCAAAAAGAAATGGAACAAAAATCAAGAGTATTAGACTATTACAACAGGCAAATCATTTTGCTTTTGAACCAAGGCATTAAAACGAAAAACATGCCGGACTACCTGCATTTATCAAAAAGTGCCATCGACAAGAGAAAGGTATTCATCAAAGAATTTTTCGATATTGAAAAAGGAAATGATGAGGATATTTTGCGTGAAGCCCGCAAGCAAGGTTTCATTTAAAAAAACTACCTGATAAAAAATGTACACTTTTAGTGTAATAAAATCTAATTTTCACGTTATACTTTTACAGTGATAAAAATCAAACTCAAAACTTGTTTTGGGAATGACTGCCGGATCCAAAGTGGTATTTGGGAAGGTAAAAATTAACTGAAATTTGTCCCGTTTATTTTAGGTCAGTTATTAAACGGGAGACTATCAAAACGAACCAAAAACAGCCCTTAGCTTTTCTGTTTGGACGACTGAAAGCGGGGCTGTTTGCTTTATATGAGGTTTATGAAACAAGCTTGGTTTTACTTTTTATGGTTATGTCCGTTAGCAATATTGGGGCAAAATGCTTCAACTAAGCCTTGTTGCCACCTCAAAATCATCATCGGGGAAGAAGTCACCACCTATTATTTTGACCAAGTAAATGATTTAGAAGAACATTGCGAGAAAATACTAGAAGGCCTAATAATCCCGGAGAACAAGAAGAAGAAGAAGAAGAAGAGAAAAGATAAAATTCCGGAGACCGAAGTAGAGATTTCAATCTCTTACCACAATCAAAGCGCTAGTGATAAAGTACCCGCTGACTCAACATTGTTGAAGGAAACCCTCCAAAAACTGAAAATTCAATTGCAAATTCCTTTTAAAGGATAAGATAAGTACTATTCTTTTTCAATTTTTACTACATTGCCTTCATGAATAAATCTATTGTTTTACTTGCAATCATTTCAATACTCTCCGGTTGTTCCCAAATTGGAAACCAACCAGAAAGCAATCCCACCAACGACTCCGTTCAAAAATACTTGGCCTTAGCAGAAAATGACAGTTTAGACTTTAAAAAGCGTGTGCAGTATAACGACAAGGCTTTGTCTTTTATTGATTTGAAGAGGAATGATAGTTTGACAATTAAAAATTTATACTCTGTATCCTATAAGTACTATGCTTTTGATCAAGATAAACTTTTAAAAAAAACAGCAGAACTTATTTTAAAAAAATCAGAAAAAGCAAACGATTCATCTGGATTAGGCTATGCAAACAGATGTCTAGGGTTGTATTATATGTCAATATCTGACAATGAGAAAGCAATAGAACATTTATTTATTGCAAAAAAGATATTCAGTTCCCTAAAAAATAAAAGTTATACAAATAGAGTTACACTTGATATACTATTAACTCAATCTTATGCTTGTGATTATCTAGGAAGCAATAAAACTGCGTTTGACCTTCTAAAAAGTAATGAAGCTAAAAAGGATAAGAGGATTAAATACTTCTGCTTTAATATCATTGCAAATAACTTATCAGGACTTAAATTACATTCTAAAGCAATTGAATATTATTCAAAAGCAGAAAAAAATATCTCTAGTGAAAGCCAGAAATACACAATATATAACAATATTTCCCACGAATACATAAATTTAAAAAAACACCAAAATGCTATTTATTATTTATTGAAGATCATATCATCAAAAAAAAGTAAGGAAAAATATCCTAATGAATATGCAATTGCTGAATCATTATTTGCATTAAACGAAATAGAATCAAAAAAAAACACTGAAGTTTTAGATTTATTAATGGATGCTGATTCTATACTTTCATCTACAAATAGTAAGAATGGATATAATTATAATCTACTAAATCTATCAAAATTGTATGCTATAAAAAAAGACAGCACTAAAGCTATTTACTATGCAAAAAAAGCCGTTAAAGTATCTGAGGATTATAAAAACCCAACAGATGTATTACTCAGTTTATCACAATTAATTAAAATTGATCGAAAAAACTCTTCAAAAAATGCACTCAAATATATTGAAGTAAGCGAGAGTCTACAACTGAAAGAGCGAAACTTTAGAGATAAATTTGCACAAATGCAATTTGAAACAGAAGAAATCAACCAAGAAAAAGAAACGGCTTTAAAACAGCGAACATATTTTGTTATAATTGCCGTATCTGTTTTTCTTATCACCATCCTCATAGTTATCATAGCCCGCCAACGATTAAAACAAAAAGAACTTCGTTTGCAACATGCCCAGCAAAGCATCAATGAAGAAATTTACCAATTAATGTTGGTTCAAAATGCCAAAGAGGAAGCCGCACGACAAAAAGAAAAAAAACGAATTGGTTTGGAATTACACGATGGTGTAATGAACAAACTGACCAGTACTCGACTAAATCTCTCCGTACTTTCCATAAAAAAAGATACTGAAACCGTTGAAAAGTGCTTGCCATATATCAACAACATCAAAGAAATTGAAAACGAGATTCGAAACCTAACCCATAATTTGAACCAAAAATCCTCTGTTTATGATACCGGTTTTGAAAAACTACTGACAGATTTAATAACAGAACAAAACCAAATTAGTAGTGTGCAATACCAACTCGAAGTAGATCCTATTGTTGATTGGGAAAAGATAACCGAAGTTCAGAAAATGAACTTATACCGTATTTTACAGGAGTCTTGTCGAAACATCAACAAACATGCCTCTGCCGCAAAGGCCCTTATTCATTTTGCAATTCAAGGAGAAAAATTACACCTTACCATTTCAGACGATGGTGTTGGAATACAAACGGACAACACAAAAAAAGGAATAGGTTTAAAAAACATCAAACATCGGGTTAAAGAATTGAATGGTAAATTCAATGTCATTTCAAAAACAAACCAGGGAACTACTTTGAGTGTTTCGATTCCTTTAAAAAACTAAAACCAGTTTTACTCCTCCTCCGGCTATAACATCTCTTTCCTTCAAAAACCACTTTTGAGGCGCATTGCCTATTGCTTATTAAAACCATCGTAGCGTCTTAAAGCGACCAAATGGGTCATTTTGCTCAAAAACCCAAAAACCATCCACCCGAATTTGACTATCATTCACTCACAAACGAGGTCATTCTACCATAAACACCAATATATATAGGGCTTCACAGAGACTTCCTTTTTAGTTTTACACCGTGAAAGTGTCACAGCTTCGAAACAAACGCCAAGACACACAACATAAATTTAGAAACAAAAACATTAATAATAAAAAGTCTCAAATTATGAAAAAATTAGCAACTACTTTTGGCCTATTAGCTTTAATGCTTGTGGTTACATCGTTTACAACTCCAACTGAGATTGGGGGAAGTAAAACTCCTACAACTGACGGATTAAGTATAGGTGGAAGCAAAACTCCTACAACTGACGGATTAAGTATAGGTGGAAGCAAAACTCCTACAACTGACGGATTAAGTATAGGTGGAAGCAAAACTCCTACAACTGACGGATTAAGTATAGGAGGAAGTAAAACTCCTACAACTGATGGATTCAGCATAGGAGGAAGTAAAACTCCTACAACAGAAGGATAATAATAATATTTCTATGATAAAAAAACCATCTCATGTGAGATGGTTTTTTTTATGGAAATTGTTTAGTATTTTTGGAAAATAAGATATGAGAAGTTGAAAAAAATTTATGCACTTTGTTTTGTTTTTATTTTGATGAGCTGTTCAAAGAACAAGCATCAAGGTATAGTTACAAATAAAAAAACTTCTGACAGTCTTTCTATCTACATAAGACTTTCTTCCGATGAAATTAATCCTAAAAAAAGAAATCTATTCTTAGAAAAAGCTTTTGAAAAATCACTCAACCAAGCAAACGATTCAATTACAAGAAGTTATTTACTTGAAATATGTGTTGGCTTTTTAAAGGATAACGATTGGGAGAATTTTAAAAAATCATCTGACAAACTTATTGATTATTCAATCTTTGCTAAAGATTCTTTCTCATTGGCACAGGGCTACAGATATAATGCTGCCTTTTATAAAAAAAGATCTGTAAATGACAGTGCCTTTATTTACTACTCAAAAGCAGAAAAAATATTTGAATCTTTAAAAGACAAATCAAATTTAGGTTCTGTACTAAGCAATAAGAGTATAATTCAGTATAATGTTGGTGATTTTGTAGGTGCTGATAGATCTTTAACTCATGCATATTCAATACTTAAAGATTCTAAAGAAAGTGAAAAGTTATTTGTCATCTTCACAATGATGGGAATAGTAGCTAATGAATCAAAAGACTATAATAAAGCCATTGAATACTATACTAAAACGTTAAAACTAATAAAAGACAACAATTTAACTGACAAATATCAAGAGGCTACATGTCTTAATAATATTGGCTATGTTTATCAAAACAAAGGAGACTTCAAGGAAGCAATTAAAAATTTTTCGTTGGCATTGAAAGATAAAACAATAGAGAAAAACGATCCAGAATTGTTTAGCTTATTAACTGATAATTTAGCATACTGTAAATTTAAACTAAACGATTTTAAGGACCTTCCTAACCTTTTTTATGTTTCATTAAAGGTAAGGGAAAAAATTGATGCTAAAACTTTAATTGTACTCAGTAAAATTCATCTTTCAGAATATTATAATAAGACAAACCAAATTAAATTATCTCAAAAGTTTGCAAATGAAGCACTGATACAGGCTAAATCAAATGGTATCTCAAGAGACTTTCTTGCTGCATTGAAACAGGCTTCATTAGTTGACAACATAAATGCATCAAAGTATTCTAAAGATTACATTAGAATTAATGATAGCATACAAGATGTAGAGAGAATTTCAAAGGAAAAGTTTGCTCGACTAGCTCTAGAAACAGACGAAATCAAACAAGAAAACCAAGGCCTAGCCGAAAAAAACCGCAACTTACTCTACGTTTTTGTAGTCACATTTATTTTAGTGGTGTTGTTATTTGTGGTTAGAGCTCAGCGTGCGCGAACACGGGAATTACTCTACAAACAAGCCCAACAAAAGGCTAACGAGGACATCTACAACCTCATGATGTCGCAACAAGCCATTATTGATGAGAGTCGCAGTAAAGAGAAAAAACGCTTGGCCCAAGACTTACACGACGGCGTGCTGGGCAGAATGTTCGGATTGCGCCTCAACTTAGACAGCTTAAACTCGAGTACTGATGAAGAAGCCGTTCAAAAACGATTTGAGCTCTTAAACGAGCTTAAAACGATTGAGCAAGATATTCGCGAAATATCACACGACCTGAACCGAGAAAAACAAGTATTAATTAATAACTTTGTTTCCATCGTTCACAATTTATTGGAAGAACAAAAAAATGCATTCGATGCCGAAGTCAATTATACCATCGACAGTAATGTTAACTGGGATAAAATCGGCAACGCCATCAAAATCAATCTATACCGCATATTACAAGAAGGCTTGCAAAACATTAACAAATACGCCAATGCTAAAAATATCTTCGTGGAAATAAAAGGTGACGAAGAAAATGTATATTTGAAAATCAAAGATGACGGTATCGGTTTCGATGTCAACAAAAAGAGCAAAGGCATTGGTATGCAAAACATGATTTCAAGAACACACGATTGTAAAGGAATTATCGATATTACCTCGAAAAAAGACGAAGGAACCAAAATAGTCATTACCATACCTATAGAAACAAAACAACCCACCACAATACCACAAGAATGAAAACCCCTATCCAAATTTTAATTGTAGACGACCATCCGTTTATTATTGAGGCCTACAAAAATGCCATCAATAAATACAGCCAAAATGGCTTCGAATTCGAAGTTACTCAAGCCAACAACTGTAAGTCGGGCTACGAAAACATCATGGAAGCGTCCAAAAATTTTGATATCGCCTTTTTTGATATCAGTATGCCCGAATATGCCGAAAAAGGCATCTACTCCGGAGAAGATTTGGCTATGTTGATGAAATCCGAAATGCCGGAGTGTAAGGTAATCCTATTAACGATGCACACTGAGTTGCTGAAAATCAATAACATCATCAAAAATATCAATCCAAGCGGTTTAATTATTAAAAACGACTTGACGTTCGACGAATTACTTTTCGCCTTCGATAAAATCATCAACAACGAAAGTTATTACAGCCAAACGGTTATCAAATTGGTTGGCCAAGCCCAATATAATAATATCGAATTGGATGTATTCGACAAACAAATCCTTTTCCACTTGTCTAAAGGCGTGAAAACGAAAGATTTGCCGACTTACATTCCGCTATCGCTCAGCGCCATAGAAAAAAGAAAGCTAAACATCCGTGAAATCTTGGAAGTTCCGGGCGGAACCGACGTAGATTTGATACGTGAAGCTAAAAACAAAGGTGTTATTTAACGATTATACGGGAAACCATATTAAAATATGCGGGAAACCGTAACAATCATCAACTTAACTATACTTACCTTAGCAATATGATTTCAGGGTTAGTATTTGTAGAATAACGTAAGTAGTAAAAACTTCAAAACTACTGCTTAGTTTACAAGACTTAGGGGAAAAAGCGATACTTGACGGTATCGCTTTTTTATTGGCTTAAAGCGTCCCAACCTCTTGCTTTCAAAGGGATTTTTGTGTTGGCTCTGGTAACCAAATGCGCCCCTTCACTTTCTTGGGTCATATGCCCAATCACGGTAAAATTAGGGTTGGCTTTGATTTTATCAAAATCTTCTAAGGCAATGGTAAACAACAATTCATAATCTTCGCCACCATTAATAGCTACTGTGGTAGAATCGATATTAAACTCCTCGCAAACATTGATGAACTGCGGATCTATTGGGATTTTTTCTTCAAATAAGTTACAACCTACTTTGCTTTGCTTACAAATATGAAGAATCTCTGAAGACAAACCATCAGATATATCAATCATGGAAGTTGGTTTTACTTCCAGTTTTTCCAACAATTCTCTAATATCAGTGCGCGCCTCTGGCTTGAGTTGTCGCTCAATCAAATACGTGTAATTGTCTAAATCCGGTTGGTTGTTGGGATTAACTTGAAACACTTGCTTCTCTCGTTCTAAAACCTGCAAGCCCATATAAGCCGAGCCTAAATCGCCGGTTACGACCAACAAATCATTTTCCTTAGCGCCATTGCGATACACCAACTCTTTTTCGTTAGCTTCACCCAAAGCAGTAATCGAAATAATCATCCCTTTTTGAGAAGAAGTCGTGTCGCCGCCTACTACATCTACTTTATAAATCTTGGCTGCCATCGCAATGCCTTCAAACAATTCTTCTAAAGCTTCCAAAGGGAATCGGTTAGAAACGGCTATGGAAACCGTAATCTGCGTTGGTTTGGCATTCATAGCCGCGATATCCGATAAATTAACTACAACAGCTTTATATCCCAAATGTTTCAAAGGCATATAACTCAAATCGAAATGAACGCCTTCAATAAGCAAATCTGTCGAAACCACCGTTTTCTTGTCCTTAAAATCTAAAACCGCAGCATCATCACCTATACTTTTTAAAGTTGAAGCTTGTTTTACGTCAAAATTCTTGGTCAAATGACTAATCAATCCAAACTCTCCCAATTGAGAAAGTGGCGTACGTTGTGGTGTTTTATCTTCTAACATCTCTATAAGGTTCTAAGGCGCAAAGATACTAAGGTTCTAAGGTTTATCCCAATAAAAAACCCGATTGCTTTCACAATCAGGTTTCTATTATAGTATAATTCCTTAGTGCCTCAGTATCTTAGAACCTCAGCGCCCAATTATTAATCATTCAACTTCAATACCGCCATAAAGGCTTCTTGCGGAATCTCTACGTTCCCTACCTGGCGCATTCTCTTTTTCCCTTTTTTCTGTTTTTCCAAGAGTTTACGCTTACGGGAAATATCACCTCCGTAACACTTGGCAGTAACGTCTTTACGCAACGCTTTGATGGTTTCACGAGCGATGATTTTGGCTCCGATAGCGGCCTGAATAGGAATATCAAACTGCTGTCTCGGAATCAATTCGCGTAGTTTTTCACACATCTTTTTACCAATGTTGTACGCGTTGTCTTCGTGAATCAAAGCCGATAAAGCATCGACTGAATTCCCGTTCAATAATACGTCCAATTTCACCAATTTAGAAGCTCTCATGCCTATCGGTGAGTAATCAAACGAGGCGTATCCTTTAGAAACGGTTTTCAAACGGTCGTAGAAGTCGAATACAATTTCCGCCAACGGCATATCGAAGTTCAATTCTACTCGCTCGGTAGTTAAATAGGTTTGGTTGGTAATGATACCGCGTTTTTCAATACACAAACTCATTACGTTACCCACAAAATCGGCTTTGGTAATAATCGTGGCTTTGATAAACGGCTCCTCTACGCGGTCTAATTTAGAAGGTTCCGGTAAGTCCGACGGGTTGTTCACCACAATTGGAGTGTCAGGTTCTTTTTTAGTATAGGCCAAATACGAAACGTTCGGTACCGTAGTGATTACCGTCATGTCGAATTCACGCTCCAATCGCTCCTGAATAATCTCCAAGTGCAACATGCCTAAGAATCCGCAACGGAAACCAAATCCCAAAGCAGCCGAGCTCTCAGGTGCAAACACCAAAGAAGCATCATTCAATTGCAATTTTTCCATAGAAGAACGCAAATCTTCATAATCTTCCGTATCTACCGGATAAATTCCGGCAAAAACCATCGGTTTTACATCTTCAAAACCAACAATCATATTCGTAGTTGGTATTTTGGCATCGGTAATGGTATCTCCTACTTTTACTTCTTTCGCTTCTTTAATCCCCGAAATCAAATACCCAACATCACCGGTAGAAATCACGTCTTTCGGCACTTGGTTGAGTTTTAACGTCCCAACCTCATCGGCAAAATATTCGTTGCCCGTGGCCATAAACTTAATTTTCTGTCCTTTGCGAATCTCTCCGTTTTTCACTCGGAAAATAACTTCAATCCCACGAAACGGATTGTAAACGCTGTCAAAAATCAACGCCTGTAACGGTTCATCTTTGCTGCCTTTAGGCGCCGGAATTTTTTCAATAATGGCCGATAAAATATTCTCCACACCAAATCCGGTTTTCCCCGAAGCGTGGATAATATCTTCCAACTTACAACCCAACAAATCAATAATATCGTCGCTCACTTCTTCCGGATTGGCACTCGGCAAATCCACTTTGTTCAACACCGGAATAATCTCTAAATCGTTTTCCAAAGCCAAATACAAGTTGGAAATGGTTTGTGCCTGTATACTTTGCGCGGCATCTACAATCAACAAAGC
>Ga0207952_1000424_pt1 | contig 35506 bp, 30 predicted proteins | sample SubbioR12Aug_8Ca_FD_184831 | JGI IMG/M metagenome (GOLD analysis project Ga0207952, IMG submission 184831) | Serpentinite rock and fluid subsurface biosphere microbial communities from McLaughlin Reserve, California, USA - CR12Aug_8Ca (SPAdes) | ecosystem: Environmental > Terrestrial > Deep... | reverse complement strand
GATAAAGCGTGCCGAGGAGCAATAGTCCCGCGCCAAGTCCCGCGATCCGGAACACATTTCCCATATCGAAAAATTGTATCACGCCCCCGAGAGCACAAACCGCTCGAGTGCGTATTCCATCGGCTCGCCGCGGCGACGGGCTTCATGGGGAAGCTCCGCAAGCGATGCGACAAGCACCGCCGCCCTCTCACGCACGGCGACGTCCCTTCCAGCCTTCAAGAACATATCCTTCGCTGCCCAAAACAAGACGCCATGTATCATCTCCGGCGCGTTATCCTTCGCGATTTCGCGCATATACGCGACCCAGAGCGTCTTCTTGTCCCGCTTCCGGAGCGCATTTGCCATGGCAAACACGCTCGCGTCACGCTCTTTCGCAGGAGCATCGATTTTTTCCACACTTTCCGCATATTTCTCCAACTTTTTCCGCAAATCCGCAAGCGGCTTCGATTCAAAGACGAATACATCCTCGTCCGACTTTGAAAGCCTCTCAAGCGAGTCCAAAAACACATCGCAAAGGTCCGGGTTGGCGCACACGCCCTCAAACACCAGCACGCGCTTTCCACCAAACATTCCCCCGCCCTGGAGCGCCGTTTTCAAATCTTCTATGGTGTGGGCATCCGTAATGCGCACGACATCTGCCTTTTTCGCGGCCTTCTCAATTGCCGCATTCATTTTCGAACGCGCCTTGTCCCTGTCGGTGCCGAGATACAGATAGAGCATACGAAAACTATATCAAAATGTGGCCGCTGCGCTTGCAACGGCCACACACTATGTACCCCATCACCTATGCGCGGCGCCGTCGCGATGCGAGGAGGAGCGCGACTCGCTCGGCTTTGTGTAAGCGCTTCGCGCATGGGCGCCTCTTGATGTGCATGCGAATCTTCCCAATGATCTGTTCAGCGACATCCTCGTTCAAGAATATACGTGCTCTTTCGGTCTTCATAAAAGCGCACGCCACTTCGAAGAGCACCTCATTTGCGCCCTTGTGCCGAGGATTTTCTGCCAGGACAGTAGATGCGTACTCGAATGCTGCGACAAATTGCCTGCGTCGCAGAGCTTTCCTGGTTCGCTCCACAACTATTGCATTTAAAGTCCGTCGGATGCTCCGATTGCTCATTGGATACCTCCATGTCGAGCTCGAGGCGTTATACACCAGTACCGACAAATAGCAACTTACAGCTTACGCATGTCGCCCCAGTCTTCCCCCACTTTTGCCTCCGCCACGATCGGGACTCCGGCGAGCTTGTCGCTTGGTGCGACCCGCTCCATCACTTCCCTGATTTCTTTTGCCGCCTTCTCTGTTAATTCTTCGTCCACTTCATACACGAGCTCGTCGTGGACTTGGAGGATCAATTTTACTTTCTCGTCCCACTTTTTCTCTCTGATGGTTTCATCCGCCTTCACCATCGCGAGCTTGATGATATCCGCCTGCGTTCCTTGGATTGGCGCATTCACCGCGAAGCGCTCCGCCTGCGAGCGCATCATGGGGAGCGTTGATTTGAAGCCAAGGAGGTAGCGACGGCGGCCGAAAACCGTCTCAACATAGCCCAAGCGCTCCGCATCGCGCTTGGTCTTTTCAACCCAGCGCGCCAGCTGCGGATACTGCGCGAAATATTCGTGCAAATAATTCGCCGCGTCGTCGCGTGTGACGTTCCCGCCGAGATTCTGCCGCAGCGCGTTCGCGCCCATTCCATAGAGGATGCCGAAGTTGATGATCTTTGCGCGGCGGCGCATCTCGCGATCCACCGCTTCAGGCGGCACATTGAAGACGTTCGCGGCGACGGCCGTATGGATATCTTCGCCGCGCTTGAAGACGCTGATCAATTTTTCATCCCCCGAAAGCCCTGCGGCGACGCGCAACTCGATCTGCGAATAGTCGATGGAGAGGATGCACTTTCCCTTTGGCGCGTTAAAGGCAGAGCGGATGCGGCGGCCGTACTCGGTGCGGATCGGGATGTTCTGCAGGTTCGGATTCTGGCATCCCATGCGCCCGGTCACGGTGCTGTTCTGCAAGAATTCAGCACGCAGCCGCCCATCAGGCTGTATGAGCTCAATCATTTTCTCAACATAAGTAGAGAGCAGTTTCTGGAGTTCGCGGAACTGCAGAATATCCTCGATGATCGGATGCTGGTCGGAAATCTTCACAAGCTCCTCTTCTTTTGTCGTCCGCTGCCCCGTCGCCGTCTTTTTCTGCTTCGCGGGCGTGAGTTTCAACTCGTCATAGAGGACGACCGCGAGCTGCTTTGGCGAGTTGATATTGAATTCGTGCCCGACATGCTGATAGATGCGCCCGGCCAGTTTTCCAAGCTCCGCGTTGTATTCCTTAGCCAGTTTCTGCAGTTCTTTTTTGTCCACACACACGCCGCGCGCATTCATTTCTTCTATGACCGGTATCAGGGGCTTCTCAATGCGTTCGTACACTTCCTGCAACCGCCCGGTCTCGCGCAGTTTCTTTTCGATGAACGCCCGGGCATCCGAAAATTTCCGCGTCCCCGCATAGTCGAGGATTTCCTGGAGTCCCGGAGACGTCATGTCGGAATTCACGAGCCAGAGCATGATGCCGACTTCCTTCACGTCGCGCGCGTCCACCTCTTCGTCCGGCTCCTCGGCGGCGACATCCGCCGCCTCGAGGTTTTTCAATTTCGAGTGCAACCGCTCTTTGATCGAGCGGAATTCGTATTTGTCGCAGATCGTGTCGATCGCGCCCACGTGGTCGGTGATGCTCCACTCTTTTTCAGGCAGCTTGAAGTCGCACGGCGCTTTCCGGCTGATCGTTGCGAGCTCGCGCGAAAAAAATGCCTTTTCCTTGTTATCCGCAACAAGCTGCACATACCGCTTCTGGACACCCGCCTCTTTTGCGACTTCTTCGACCCCTTCTTTTTTAATTGCCGCGTAGATCTCTTCAAGCGAACCGAAGGTCTCGATCAGTTTCGTCGCGCTTCCCTCGCCGACGCCCGGGACGCCCGGGATGTTGTCCGATGTGTCGCCGCGGATGCCCTTGTAGTCAACGACGTGCTCAGGGCCGAAGCCATATCGCTCGCGCACGCGCTCGTCGTCATAGAGGACAAGGTCGTTGATGCCTTGCCGCAAGTGGTACACCTGCACCTTCTTGTCGTCCACAAGCTGGAACATGTCGGCATCCCCCGTCGCGATGATGACGTCAATGTCTTTTTTCTTCGCTTTTTCCGCGATCGTACCGATCACGTCGTCCGCCTCGAACCCTTCGGCTGAGTACACGGGTATGCCGAACGCCTCCAAGAGGCTCGGCGCTTTTTTCAATTGCTCGATGAGCGGCTCTTCAATTTCCGCGCGCGTCCCTTTGTATGCCTCAAAGAGTTTGTCACGGAACGTCGGTCCTGGGAGGTCACGCGCCGCGATGATGTAGTCAGGGGAGAAGTCAGTAATCGCCTTGAGGAGCGTCGTAATGAGACCGTAGAGAGCGCCGGTCGGCTGCCCTTTCGAAGTCGCAAAATCGGGGATCGCGTGGTATGCGCGGTGGAGGATCGCGTGCGAATCAAGCAGCACCAGCCGCTTCTTGTTCTTTTTCGTAGACGCCTTCATACCTGATCGTGCGGCCATCGTCTTCACTATAGCCGAATGTAAGACGCAGCGCACTCGCAGGAATTGCGTTCCCCGCCTGCTCCGGCCATTCGACAAAGATGAGGTTTTTCGGATCGGCGAGAAGCTCATCCCACCCCAGTACTTTCAAATGGTGCTCGCCCTTCAGGCGGTACGCATCAATGTGGACGAGCCGTTGGAATTTCTGTCCATGCAATGCGTATATTTTCATAATGACGAATGTCGGCGAAGTCACGTGCTCCATGACGCCGAGTGCGCGGGCAACCCCTTTCACGAATGCCGTCTTCCCCGCCCCCAAATCCCCCGAAAGCGCCACCACCGTCGCCCCGTCCGCGCGCGGCTGAAGCGTGCGGGTAAACCGCTCCGCTTCGTACTGCATCCCCTCGGTCCCCTGCACATGCATTCCGGTAGGATACAATAGTATGGTGACCACGCAATTCGACGAGAAGAAGCAAGAGGAACGCCTGGACGAGCTGCGCAAAAAAGAGGAGGAGCAGCTCGCGCAAATGCTCGCCGGAAAATACGGCGTCGGGTACGTCGACCTCACGTCGAAATCCATTGATACTGATGCCCTCCGCCTCATCCCCGAAAAAGAGGCCCGCGAGACGGAGACCGCCGCGTTCAAGAAGGTGAATAAGAAACTCCTCGTCGCGATGCGCGCGCCTGAGCGGGATAATGCCTTGCAGACACTGAAGAACCTGGAGGGACTCGGCTACACCGTCGAGAAATACATGGTCTCGCGCGCCTCCTTGGAACACGCCTGGGACCGCTACCACGACATCTCCTACGCCACCGAGACCGAAGCCGGCGTCCTCACGCTCTCGAACGAAACCATCCAGCGCATGCTCGCGGAATTGAAGACACTCGATGACGTGCGCAACCAGATCAAATCGCACGTCTCCTCCAAAGACACGCACCGCATTTCGCATGCGCTCGAAATCACGATGGCTGGCGGGCTCTCACTCGGAGCCAGCGACGTCCACCTTGAGCCGGAGGAAGAGCGCGTGCGCATGCGATACCGCCTCGACGGCGTCCTTGTCGAGGTCACGACGTTCGATTTCACGACCTATGCGCTCATCGCCTCGCGCCTGAAGCTCCTCTCCGGGCTGAAACTCAACATCAAAAACGCGGCGCAAGACGGCCGTTTCTCGATCGTGGTGAACCAGAAAGAGATCGAAATCCGCTCGTCGGTCCTTCCGGGCGCGTACGCCGAGACGATCGTCATGCGTATCCTGGATCCGACGACGATCGCGCTCCCCTTCGAAAAGCTCGGCTTCGACAAGTACCTCATGGAAATCTTCGAGCGGGAGATCTCCAAGCCGAACGGCATGCTCCTCAACACCGGACCGACCGGATCTGGTAAGACGACGACGCTCTATGCCTTCTTGGGCCGCGTGACCACGCCGGAAATCAAGGTCGTCACGATCGAAGACCCGATCGAATACCACCTGAACGGCATCGTGCAGACGCAGGTCTCGAAAGACTACACGTTCGCATCGGGGCTGCGCTCGACACTCCGCCAAGACCCGGACGTCATCATGGTCGGTGAAATCCGCGACGCCGAAGTCGCGTCGACCGCGGTGAACGCCAGCCTTACCGGCCACCTCGTCTTCTCCACCCTCCACACCAATGACGCCGCGGGCACGTTCCCGCGCCTCATCGATATGGGCGTGAACGCCGACATCTTGGGCGCCGCGCTCACGGTTTCGATGGCGCAGCGCCTCGTCCGGCGCCTCTGCCCCGTCTGCCGCGTCACGGCGCCGATCACGGAAGAACATCGGAAAACCCTTGATCCCCTTTTCAAGAACATCCCGCACAAAGACGAGATTACTGCCGCAATGGACACGATGTACCTCCCGAAGGGATGCGAGAAGTGCGGAGGACTCGGCTACAAAGGCCGCATCGCGGTCGTCGAAGTCGTCCTCATGGACCGCGAGATCGAGGCGTGCGTACGGAAGACCTCGAGCGAGCGCGACATCTGGGCGGCTGCAAAACACCAACAGATCCGCCGCATGGCGCAGGACGGCGCCGTGAAAGTGCTGCAAGGCGTCACTTCCCTCGAAGAATTGTCACGCGTCGTTGACTTGCACGACGAAGTCATGCTGGAGACTATCGCGTGAAGTTTGCCGCCGGTCAAAAAAAGTTTCGCCGGCTCTTGTTTTTCATGAAAATCAGTTGCGCCGCGTAGGAATTTTTCATTTTTTGCACACCACGACACACAATAGCATTGCACCTCACGGGCACAATGCTATTTTGGAACGAGGAGACGAAGTCGGAGAAGCACATCTCCAAGCAATAGCTTTCAATGGAACATCGAAAGTCGGATAGAACCTAAGGAGTGCGGTAGTAACTCGACCGAAGTCGGTACCACTACACCCTCGGAGAAATCCTGACATGCTTGGAGATGTGCGCCTCTGACACCTTTTTCTGTCGCTTTTTAGGCAACAAAAAAGGGCGTACGAGACGCCACGCTGCCTGGTAATGTATCATGCCGGCGTGCCGTTGTCAAATATGTCAAAAGATGGCGAAAAAGGAGGCCCGTCCCTCCGTTCCCTCGACCAGGCGCTCCGCCCTGGCCTCTGGGACGAGTATGTCGGGCAAGGGACGATCAAGGAGAACCTCCGGATCCTTCTTAGTGCCGCAAAAGGCCGCAAACAACAACCCGAGCACGTCCTTTTATACGGCCCGCCCGGCCTCGGGAAGACCACGCTCGCGCATTTGATAACCAAAGAGATCGGCGCGAGCCTACGCTCCACCTCCGGCCCCGCGATCGAGCGCGTCGGCGACCTCGCCTCCATCCTCACCAACCTCTCCCCCGGCGACGTCCTCTTTATTGATGAAATCCACCGACTCAACCGCACGATCGAAGAGATCCTCTACCCCGCGATGGAGAGCGGCGTCCTTGATATCGTGATCGGGAAAGGCCCTTCCGCGCGCACCGTGCAACTCGAACTCCCGCCCTTTACCCTCATTTCTGCGACGACGCGCATCTCGATGCTCTCCTCTCCACTTCGCTCGCGATTCTCGGGCGGCGTCTTCCGCCTCGCGTACTATTCCGAAGACGACATCGCGACGATCTTGAAGCGGAGCGCGAAAATCCTCGGCATCGAGATTGACGACGATTCCTTAAAGGAGATCGCACGGCGCAGCCGCGCAACGCCGCGCACCGCGAACTATCTTCTCAAACGCTGCCGCGACTTCGCTGAAGTGAACGGCGAACGATTGGATCTGAAAACAGTGAAAAAAGCCTTGGCACTCTTGGAAGTGGACGAACTCGGCCTCAACCAGATCGACCGTGACATTCTGGGAGTCCTCATCGACAAATTCGGCGGCGGCCCCGTCGGTTTAAAGACGATCTCCGCCGCCCTCTCCGAAGAAGAAGCAACAATAGAAGAAGTCCACGAACCCTACCTCCTCCAACTCGGGCTTTTGGAGCGGACTCCACGAGGGAGAACCGTTACCGACAAAGGCTACGAGCATTTGGGCGAGAACAAGCCAAAGTCCGACCAGCCGAAATTAATTTAGTGATACCATATCCTCATGTCAGAAACGCCGATTCCCGAGAAACAATCGCGACCAGGAGGTCTCGTTGAGCGTCTACAAAATACAAAACAAAAACAAGAGAACGGAAGTGTCACGGAGAAAGTAGAACCCCTTCCTAAGCGGCGTCGAAGTATCGAATCGTCGCGTGAGATAAAAATTTCCGAGTCTGTAAAAGAGAAAATTGATGCGTGTATAGCAAAATGGCGCGATGTGCTCCAGTGGAAGAGCTTGATGAAATCGCAAGCGCTTGGCTCTCCCTCCTACGTACGCACCATATCTCTTCTTGAACCACCTCCAGATATTCGACAACGCGTCAAGGAAGAAGACCTAACGCTTCATAGTCCCGGACTCGAGGCGGTTACTGAGATACTTTCAACGTATGCCACCGAAACACATATTGCAAAGTACGCGCCGAGACATGTACACATCGCGGTCTACGATAGGACCAACGACAAGGAACTTTTTCCTGAATTCGACAGCGATCATGCTGGTTTCCACGTCCCGCGAGGTGGGTATCCGATAATTTTCTGGCCTATACGGAAGCGAGAAGATGACACATATGGCATGTCTCCACATATCATCGGACACGAATTTGGAGAAATTCTCGTCAGTAAGATAGAAAGAGATGCGGGTGACGGCGTCCGTGGCAAGGGACTTGACCGCCACTTCCTTAAAGAAGGACTGTGCGAAGCTATTGCACATGACTTCGATGTATTTCAAATGCGAAGGTCTAACAAAGAGCCAGATTTTCCTGCGTACGACGACAGAATTATTGCCACAAAAAATAGGGGGGCTTCTCTAAAGGAACTATTAGACGACGAATATGCTTCACTAAACGATCAGGCGAAATCTTTTGCCGAATATAGTCTCGGAGGTAGTTTAGTCTCTGCGCTTATTCGCGAATTCGGATTTGAGAGGACGCTTTCGTACTTCGCGGAGGAAGCGAATACAAGCGCACAACTTGAGAAAAAAATGCGAGATGAGACAGAATCTCTTAATCGTCGCCATGGAAGTAGCACGATGCAGATTACGTTCCATACAGAACCAGATCTCCCAACCGTCCCCCAATACAAGCCCTTTGATGACCTTCTTATTGACCTTGGATATACTAGAGAAGACTTTGAGGGTATGACTAGCGCATCGACACCTTTCGACACTCGTCCGGAAGGTGGTATTGCAGCAACTATCTATGGGCAGTTCTCGTTAATGATAATGAAAGAGGAGGAGGGACGTGCCCATTGGGCCAGTGCCCCCGAAGGACCAAGAAAAAGAAAGAAAGGTCCATCATTCTTTGATCGAGCCATACGATCACTCGATACTGCACAAGCAAAAGAGGTGTTTGGTCATGACTTTTCCGCACATAACTTTGTAATAGACTGGCGCGCAAAGATTCTGGACATGAAAGAGTAATTTTGCAATTTCTATTCTCCCGCGGCATACTGCCGCGCATGGGCGGACACAATAAATGGAGCCAGATCAAGCGGCAGAAGGGCGCGAATGATGCGGCGAAGAGCCGTGTGTGGGCGAAATTGTCCCGCCGCCTTACCGTCGAGTCGAAGAAAGCGAACGGCGATGCGAATGCGGCGAACGTGCGTGCGGTTATCGAGACTGCGCGTAAGGAAAACATGCCAAAGGACGCGATCGAGCGCGCAATCTCCAAAGGAACGGCAGCTGACGCAGCTTCGCTCGAGACGGTTACCTACGAATGCTACGGCCCGGGCGGCGCGGCGGTCGTGATTGAGGCTTTGACCGACAACTCAAACCGGACGCTCCAGGAATTAAAGGCGATTTTCGCAAAGCATGCGATCGCGCTCGCCGCCCCCGGCTCCGCGCTATGGGCGTTCCAGAAGACCGACGAAGGCTACACAGCAACCGCAAGCATTCCCCTCTCCGAAGCTGACAACGAGGCATTGATGAAGATCCTCGAGCTTATTGATGCCTTGGACGACGTCGAAAATGTCTACACGAACGCCGAGTGATAGGATTCAAAGATGCGCGTACTTGCGATAGACCCCGGATTCGGCCGCTGTGGCGTGGCCGTTTTGGACAAGAGAAACGGCAAAGAGGCCTGGGTGTACTCGGATTGCATCGAGACGCTGGCGTCGTCGCCGTTTGAAGAGCGTTTAAGCACTGTCGCGGACGAATGCGCGCGGCTTATCGAGAAATTCAAGCCCGACGCGCTTGCAATGGAGCGCCTCTTTTTCACTTCCAACCAGAAAACGGCCATGCAGGTCGCCGAAGTGCGCGGCGCGATACTCCACGCCGCCTCGAGCGCCGGCATCCCCATTTCCGAATACACCCCCGGGCAGATCAAGAGCGCGACCGCAGGGCACGGGAAGGCGGATAAGAAGCAGATCATCCAGATGATCCACCTCCTCCTTGCATTCGATAAGCGGCCAAAGCACGACGACGAATACGACGCTATTGCGGTCGGCATTACGCACCTCGCGCATGTCCGGTAAGCATTCTTAATCTCATCCCGTCTTCATATTTGTAGATTGCCACCGTGGTGCTGAGAAGCTACAATTAACACCTCGCGGCGCGATGCACGCCTTTTTCTATGGAGGAACGTTCACCAGGGCTTGATAGGATGCGCGGCCATGCGCAGCGCCTCCACCGCGCGACACCTGCGTGGGGCCGCCGTGCATTCCGCTTCGCCCTCCTCGCCAGCATCATGTGCGGCGGCGTCTTCACCGCCTGGGCGATCATCGTCTCCATCCCCTCGATTGACGGCATTGAGAACCGCGTCGTCGGCGAATCGACCAAAATCTACGACCGCACCGGCAACGTCCTCCTCTACGACGTCCATGGCTCGATGCGCCGCACCGAAGTCCCCCTCAGCGAAATCTCACCCTTCATCCCGAAAGCGACAGTCGCGATCGAAGATGCCTCCTTTTATGATCACAACGGCTTCCGCCCTCTCGCCTTCCTGCGCGCCGTCCTCGTCAACGTGGGGCTGCGCGAGGGCTACCGCGGCCAGGGCGGATCCACGATTACCCAACAGGTCATCAAGAACACACTCCTTACCGCCGACAAAACACCGATCCGCAAGGCAAAGGAGATCGTGCTTGCCCTGAAGTTGGAGCGCGTCGCGACGAAGGACGAAATCTTAAATATTTACCTGAACGAGACAAGCTACGGCGGCACCGTCTATGGCGTCGAAGAGGCGTCACAGTACTTTTTTTCGAAGCACGCGAAGGATGTGACACTCGCCGAGGCAGCATACCTCGCCGCACTTCCCCAGGCACCCACGCGCTACTCGCCCTACGGGTCGCACCGTGACGAACTCGATGCGCGCCAAAAACTGGTCCTCTCCCGCATGCACGAGAACGGCATGATCACCGAAGAAGAATATGCGAGCGCCTCCGGTGAGGTCGTCGAGTTCAGCGCGCAGTCCGATAGTGGCATCAAGGCGCCACACTTCGTCTTCTTTATCCGCGAGTACCTAGAAGAAAAATACGGCGCCGACACCGTCGCGAACGAGGGGCTGCGTGTCGTCACCACGCTTGATTACGAGCTCCAGCAGAAGGCGGAGGAGATCGTCCGAAGGCGCGCGCTCGCCAACGAAAAACAGTTCAACGCCGAAAATGCGGGACTCGTCGCGATCGACCCGAAGACCGGGCAGATCCTCGCGATGGTGGGCTCGCGCGGTTTCCTCGACGAAGACATTGACGGGCAGGTGAACGTCACCATCATGCCGCGCCAGCCGGGTTCCGCCTTCAAGCCGTTCGTGTACGCGACCGCATTCGAAAAGGGGTACACGCCGGAGACCATCCTCTTCGACCTCCAGACGCAGTTCTCGACCGCGTGCGCCGCGAGCGACGTCGCAAACGGGAATGACCCGTGCTACAGCCCCGGCAACTACGACCACAAGTTCCGCGGCCCTGTCACGCTCAGGAACGCCTTGGCCCAATCCCTCAACATCCCGGCCGTAAAGACGCTCTACCTCGCGGGTATCAATGAATCAATCGAGACGGCGGTGGACATGGGTATCACCACGCTCGTGGACGCTGCACGGTACGGCCTCACGCTTGTCCTCGGCGGCGGCGAAGTGACGCTCCTCGAGATGACGAGCGCCTATGGTGTCTTCGCGAATGAAGGGCTCCGCAACCCACCGACCGGCATCCTCCACATCGAAGACAATGGCGACGTACTCGAGGAATACGAGCAGAAGGAGGAGCGCGTCCTCGACGAACAGGTCGCGCGCACGATAAGCGACATCCTCTCCGATAACACGGCGCGGACGCCGCTCTATGGCGCGAATTCCCCACTCTACTTCCCCAACCAGAACGTGGCGGCAAAGACCGGTACGACAAACGACAACCGCGACGCGTGGGTCCTTGGATACTCGCCGAACATCGTCGCGGGCGCATGGGCCGGAAACAACATCCCGACGCCGATGACGCAGATCTCCGGCCTCATTGTGACGCCGATGTGGCGCGAATTCATGGACGTCGCGCTCGAGAAGTACGGCGGCGGCGAATTCAACGAGCCTGCGCCAGATCCCGACCGCGACTCCCTGCCGCCGGTCCTCAAGGGCGAATGGAACTCAAACCCCGGGCTTGGCGTCCACGAGATCCTCTATTGGGTGCAGAAGAACAACCCACGCAGCGGCAGCGGCTCAAGCCAGGGCGATTCACAGTTCCCGTATTGGGAATATCCGGTACAGCTTTGGTCAACAGGGCAAACCGCCTCCTCGACGACCCCGAGCGGCCCTGCGGGCAATTCAACACATGCCGGATTCTCGCTCGGTTCCCCGCCGGCCGGCTCGATCATCCCCAAAAACCAACCGTTCCAGGCGTTTGTAAATTATCCCGCGGAAATCGGCGTGAAGAGCGTCTCGTATTACCTCAACGACAAGTTCGTCGGCACGTCGGCGCAGCCGCCGTACACCGTCGCGATCCAATCAGACGAAAGCGGCCAAGCGTTCCTCCTAGCAATCGCCGAAACCAACCAAGGCCAGATCGAAGCCTCGGTGACGATAACAATTGGTGAATAGCCGCAGTTAACGGTTGAGTGGCATCACCAGGTACGTAAACGACGTATCGGACACGCCTCGCACGACAAGCGGCTTCCCGGCGCCGGAAAAACCAAGAGTAATTGAGTCCGAGGGGATGGATTGTAAGCAATCGGCGACGTAGCCGATGTGGAAATTGACGTCAATATCTTCCCCGCTTACCGCCGCCTCCAACGTATCTGACATCTCGCCAATCGCCGCTGACTGCGCCGTCACGTCGAACACTTTCTTTTTTGGATACACATGGAATCCGACGTGCTGGTCGGCGCCTGCAAATACACGGGCTTTCCGCAATGTTTCCGTAAAATCGCCCTTCAAGAGCGTCACTTCGGTCGTAAAGGACTTGGGGACGATTTCCTTGTAATTCGGAAACGTCCCATCAATGACACGCGAGGCAAATTGGATCCCATCAGCCGAGAGCACGAGTTGTGCGTCATCAATCACAATATCCACCTTCTCCGCGCTGGTTTTCTCAAGGATATGCATTAATTCTTGGGCGTGCTTCAGGGGAAGGAGCACCTCCGCCGATCCTCCGCCAGAGGCGTCCGAAACCGTCTTTTCCGCGAGGCGGAAGGAATCTGTCGCGACCGCCACCATTTTCGAATCATCGACTTTCACATACACACTCCCCAATTCCGGACGGATCATCGACGTCGAAGCGGCGTAGGCCACCGACTGTAGGGCTTGTAAGAGCCGCTCGCGGGAAATCTGGATGCCTTTTCCCTTTCCTGATGTTGAAAACATGGGGAATTCGTCATGGGGCACCGCTTTTATCAAGGTCTTCGATCCGCGCGACTCAATAAGCAGGTTTGGTCCGTCTGTTTTCAATGTCACCGTATCCCCCGAAACGGCGCGGAGGGTCTGGCTGAGGATCGCCGCAGGAACGGCCACAATACCCCGCTCCCCGACATTCCCCGGCACTTTCGTATCAACCCCCGCCTCAAGGTTTGTCGCGCGCACCGAGAGCTCTTTTCCCGCATCAAGGAGGATACACGAGAGGACTGGCAACGACTCTTTCTTCCCAACGATCCGCTCTGCGATAAGCACTGCATGTAACATCTTGTCTTTCGGTGTTGTGAACTGCATATGGGATTCAATGCTTTTTTATTACTAAATACTTATTATTACTATTAGCAGTGTGGATAGGTGGAAAAGTGCAAATGAAGCAGGTTTTGTGGGATATTTTCAGGCCTTGTCGCTGGGGAAATCGGGGAGGATAGGATTCGATGTGTCATGGGGATAGTCGGGAAAATCGCGGAATTATGGATATCCACTTTTATGTCCCTACTGTTATGAGATGGTTGTACACGCGTAATCCACATACTTATTCAGGCGTGGACAAGCGCACGCACGTGTTCGAGTTCGGCGTCGAGCGAGGTGGACCGCTTCACTTCTTCCTTTATCTTTTCGCACGAATGGATGACAGTCGTGTGGTCGCGGCCGCCAAGCTTCTCGCCGATTGATGGGTACGAAACGTTGAATTCTTCGCGTAGGATGTACATGATGATCTGCCGTGGCTTTACCACCTCTTTCTTGCGGGTCTTCTCGTAGATGCTTTTTTCGGCCACTTCGTAGTATTGCGCGATCCGGCGCACCACTTCCTCGACAGAAACGCCTTTTGACGGCCGCACGTTGTGCTTGATGAGGGCGCGGACGTCGGGGAGCGAGACTGACTTTCCCTTGAGCTGCGACTTACAGACGATCATATTGAGGATGCCCTCGAGTTCGCGGATGTTGCCGCGGACGTTCTCCGCGATGTGTTGCACGATATCGTCGGGGAGGTTGTAGGCGAGCTGCTCCATTTTCGCTTTGATGATCGCCGTACGGCTTTCGGTGTCGGGCTCGGGGATTTCCATGATGACGCCAGCTGCGAGACGCCCGCGCATGCGGTCCTCGAAGCCTGGAAGGAGCATGGGGTGCTTGTCAGAGGAGAAGATGATTTGCTTGTTGTTGTCGTGCATGGCGTTGAAGAGGTGGAAGAGCTCCTCCTGGGTGCGCTCTTTTTCTGCCATGAATTGGATGTCGTCCATGATGAGGACGTCGTATTGCCGGTACTGGTCCTTGAATTCGTTCGCCCTCCCCCGCGCGACCGAGTTGATGAAATCCACGGCAAACCGCTCGGACGAGACGTAGAAGACCTTTTTGTTGCTGTGGGACTTTTTGAAATGGTTGCCGATCGCCTGGATGAGGTGGGTTTTCCCGTGCCCGGAAGAGCCGTAGACGAAGAAGGGGTTGTATGCGAGGCCGGGGCGCTGGATGACCGCGGTCGCGGCCGCGTGCGCAAGTTGGTTGAAGGGGCCGACGACGAACGTATCGAAGGTGTAGCGCGGATTCAAGTTGTCACGCTTATCAATGTAGAGCGCCTGGAGGTCGAGTGAGGCGTTCTCTTGTGCGGGCCTCTCTCGCGCTTCCCGGCGCGGCTCCCCTGCGGAGCGGTGGATCACGTACTCGACGGAGCGGATGGTGTTATCGAGCGAGCGCAAGGTGCCGAGGATAAGCTTGTGGTGCTTGTCCATCAGCCACTCTTTGACGATCTTCGAGGGGACGGCAAGCGAGACTGTGTTTCCTTCACGTGCGACGATGTCGGTGTTGCGGAACCAGGTACGGAAGGAGGCTTCGGAGGTCCCGAGTTCGATTTGCACGAGGGCGTTCTGCCACAATTCACGGTTGGTCACACGGTAGTGTTGATGTGGATAAGGGAGAAGGAACCTGCAACGAGGGGCGACGCACGCATAGTGGGTACAGTATACGCCCCCTGTGGATAACTAAAAGGAGTCCCGGAATTTGCCCAGACTGTTAATAAGGTGTGGATAACTTTTGAAGTGCCTGAAAAAGCTTGAAAAACAAACCTTTTCAGGTTATGGTTACCCACATGAAGCGAAATTGGCAGCCAAAAAAGAAGAAGCGCGCCGCAACCCATGGGTTCCGTGCACGCCAGAAGACGAAGACGGGACGCCGTGTCCTCCTGCGCAGGATGCGCCGCGGCCGTGCGCGCCTTGCCCACTAATGCCTCGGAAGTTCAGCCTTTCACGCTTGGATTTCCCGAAAACCAAGGGGTTTAAACGCCTCTCCTCTCCTTCCCTATCCCTCGCGTTTGGGGTGATTCCTGGCCGCGCGGACCCCGGCGGCGCCATCGTCGTCTCTAAGAAGGTGGCGAAGGTCGCTGCGGTGCGCAACCGCCTGAAGCGCGTGCTCCGGCCCGTCCTCATGCGGTTCCTCCGCGCCAAAGCGCCGTCAGTCATCGTCACGGTCCGCAAAAACATCCCGTCGCACGACCTCCGTGACGAGCTTGTGGGGTTGCTGGCGAAGGTCCCCGTTTCCCCATAGCGCGCGGGAAGGTGGCGGGATACAATACGCCGATGTTCAAGGCATTTTTCTACCACTTTATCTACGACCCGCTCTACAACGGGCTCGTGTACCTCGTCGATATCGTCCCCTCGCACGACATCGGGATCGCAATCATCATCCTCACGATCGCGGTGAAGTTCGTCCTCTTCCCGCTTTCTCGGCAAGCGGTGCGCACGCAGATGGCGATGCGGCAGATTGCGCCGGAAATCGAGAAGATCAAGGAAAAGCACAAAGACAAACAGGACGAACAGGCGAAAGCGATTTTCGCGCTCTACCGTGAAAAGGGCATCCGTCCGTTTTCTTCGTTTTTCCTCATCCTCGTCCAATTTCCCATCCTCTTCGGGCTCTACTGGGTGTTTTGGAAAGGCGGGCTTCCCTCGGTTGATCCCTCAATCCTCTATTCGTTTGTCCCGGTCCCCGAACGCGTCAATATGGAATTCTTCGGCGTCATCGATATGCGGGAGCGGAGCATCATCCTCGCGGCGCTTGCGGGCCTCAGCCAGCTCGCCTATGCGCGCCTCTCGATGGGGCCGCGTAACAAGATGGCCACCTCCCCCGTCGAGCAGTCGTTTTCGAGCGATATGGCCCGCAGTTTCGATTTGCAGGCGCGGTACGTCCTCCCTGTCATCGTTGCGGGTATCGCCTTTACGGTAGCCTCGGCCGTCCCCCTCTACTGGACAGCGTCAAACCTCTTCATGCTCGCGCAGGAATTCCTGATGGGCCGCCGCTTCAGCGACAAACCGGCTTCGCCTGAGACAACGGCGCCGCTTCCCCTTTAACTAGCCGAGAAAAGCGGATGGTGGTACAGTCCACCTATGCAACCGGACGTTTCTGCAACCGTGAAAGGCCTTCTCGACTCGATGGGCGCTGAGTATAAGGATATTTCCGAGATTGAGGTTGCGGGGCAGACCATCTACATGATCAACGCGGATGACGCGAAGAAGCTCATCGGCGGCCACGGCGATACCATCCATGCGATTGATTTCCTCGTGAAGAAGATTGTCGAATCAAAGCTCCCTGCCCCCAAGGAGGGCGTCGAATCCGAATCGCCCCACTTCCTCGTCGACGTGAACGAATACCGCACGCGCCAGATCAAAGACCTCCAAACAAAGGCCCTCATGATGGCGGAGCGGGCGCGCAGTTTCCAGTACGACGTCGAACTCTCCCCCATGTCAGCGTATGAGCGCCTTATTGTGCATACGACGCTCCAAGATGCGCCGAATGTGAAAACTGAAAGCCAGGGCGAAGGACGCAACCGGCGCGTCGTCATCAGGTACTCAGCCGCCTAACGCCGGACCGCGGCATTTTTCATTGCGCAGGACGCACCGTACGCAGGGCGTCGAGATTGAGAATGTCTGGGTTGATTTGATTGAGGATAAGCCAGACGGCAAGGAGGAGGATGAGACCCAGGACGGCGTTTGAAATGATGCTACGCGCCGACTGTTTTTGGCTCATCACGTCGGTCGTCATGTAGACGAAGCCGGCGTACCCGAGCCGCAAGACCGCAAGCATCGCGCCGACGACGATCGCCGTCTTGAAGAGCGTATTGAAAAATTGTGCCAAGGAGACCGTGTTCGGGTCGAAGAGGCGCGCGAGGAAGGGCGCCTGCTGCGCTGCGCCGACGCCGCCAAGCGGCAGGTTCGCGACGCCATTCGTCTGGAACAGGTACTTCACCGCTTTTTTGATCTTTGTGCCGTTGTCCATACCCCGTAGTGAAATTTCGGCTAGGCCGCTTTCCCTTTGCTGATAAATCTCCGAAAGGAAGACATGGTGTGCTGATCAATTAATTGTACTGTGTTGTTGCGCCAGCAACGAGCCGAAATTCTACTACGGGGCATAGTTATTCCTTGATACGGAGCATCCAGAGTGATTTGTCACGCGCGTTTTGGAACGCGAGATATTCGCCCGACGGGTCGATAACCGGGTTTTCGACGTCCATACCGGTCCCGCTCTCGATCGTAAACAGTGTATCAGCTGTCGCGGCAGCCGCATCAACGGCGTACCAGTTGTCTTCCGTGTGTATTTCCCCGCGGTACCAGCGGTCGTGGAAGAGGCCGGGGACAGTGCCGCGCGGCGCGGCGCAATAGGCACGCGTTCCGCTTGCCCACACGCACTTCTCCGCCGTCGTTGCGAGCTCGATTTCGGCGGTAGATGCCTGCCCGAGCTTTGTAAAGAGCCGCAGCCGCGTGCCATCGTCTGATGAAAAAAGGATGTTGTCGCTTTTTGCCTGCGCCTTCAGCGAGAGGCCGAGGATGTTACTGATGATTGGCGTCAGCACGGACGATGCCTGGAACGCGGCACCAGGGGTGCCGCTACCTGTGCGCTCGACGAGGACGATGTGCGAGCCAGCATCCTGGATGCGAAAGTCTCCTGCAGGGATCGCGAGGAGCTGCTTCGGGTTGCTTCCGTCCCACGCGGAGCGTATAAGGTGCCTCGCGGTACCAGCCCGCGCGATAAGGAGGAGGTCGGACGCGGACGTCACGACAATATCCTCGATGTCGGAGCCGAGGCTCGAGAGTGTCAGCTCTGCAAGGCCATCGGTCGTCCTTCCGATCCGTCCCGACAGGGTCGCCGGGGCGCCGTCTTCCAATACCCGCTGCACGACCGTGTCGTTACCGACAAAGGCTTCGTAGACGCGCGGGGTGAGCGTGTTCGTGATGCGGGTTACGTTCCCGGTACGCGGGTCGGCGTCAAAGACGTGGCCGCTTGCGCGCTCGACATACCGCAGGCGCGTCGAGGAGCCTGTCGTAAATGACGCGCCAGCGACCGGTGAGAGCGTGACGCGCCAGAACCGTGGTGCCCGGCGCTCGGATTCCGCTTTCGCCGCTTCCCCGTCTGCCGCACCATCGGCTTTTTCGCCTTCGAGCGGTTTCCCAAAGCCGAGGAGTCGCGCGAATGCCGATGAGCCGGTGCCGATGTTTTCTGCAGTGCCCGACTGGTTTTCAGCAGTTGAGCCGCGCGAGCCAAGAAATGCAGGGATGCCGACCGCGAACCCTCGCGCGCTCGCTTCACCTTCAATCGCCGTCGTTTCATTGCGCAAAAAGAGGTACCAACCTCCGAGCCCGAAGAGGAGGAGGATGATCGCGGCGACGCCGATATAGGTGATGATGCGATCCTTGTCCATACTCATTCTCCGAAGAGCGTGCTGGTAAAGATGCCGCTCGTGCCGCCGAAGATGATGCGCCACGCGCCGGTGCTGCGCATGAGGATGTCTGTAGGGTTCATCGCCGCCAGTTCGATCTCTGCCGGGCCGGTGTAGTCGTCAGCGGTGAGCGTGAGGGTCTCAGGACTCTCGGCGTTCGGTTCGATGTCGAAACCGTTCACGACCCAGTCGTACGAGAGCGTCTGCGGGGCCGACGTGCGCGCGAAGTATGGGACGGCGGTCACCTTGAGTTCGCGTTCGACCGTATTTACGTCGCCGACGATCGCGCGATGGTAGAGCACGCCGTAGAGCGGGTGGTTTTCGTAGAGAACGAGGCGCGGATCGTACGCGATGATCGGTACGCTCGCTTCGGCGCGCTGCGTCCTATCGGCCGTCTCCGCGACGACGCGGATGATATCGGTGCCACGCGCTGGCCCCTGCATGGTGGCGCGGGATTTCCCGCGGCCGGACGCATCCGCGATGACTGACCCGTTGCGGTACCACGTATAAATGATGTCCACCTCCGGGACGCGTGTGCCACCGCGGGTGAAGCCCGCGAGCGCTGCAGCATGGATTGTCGCATTCGCACCGGAGAGCTTGCGTCCTTTGAAAAACGGCGGTGCATAGCTGTCACTCGTCCAGAGGACCTGGAGGTCGGAGGGGCTGATTCGTGCCTCGGCGGCGCCGTTATCGCCATTTTCGCCAACAACCTCGGCGATGATATCGGTCACGCTGCCGGTACCGCCTGCGACGATACTTGTTTCCTTGAGCCCCACGCCTTCTGCGAAGGTAACCCCGTTCGCTTTCCAGATGATCGTGCTGCGATCGAGGTCGATCGCGTAACTGGCAAGCGAAAGACGGACCGTCTCGCCGGGAGCGGGATTTTCAGGTGAGAGGGAGAGGGTAACCTCGCGCGTAAAAAAAACTGACAGTTGCGCATGCGCAAGGAGCGGCATGAGCGTCGCACAAACAAGGAAGATGCCTACCCTACTGACATTCATCTCCAGTATTATACCCCGCTTCAAACAGGTCGGTCGGGATTTGTCTCGGGAGGGATCGCCATTTGGACCGTTGGTCCTGGCGCGGCAGGTGCCGCGGGTGCTGGCGCTGGGGTCGGCATCGGCGGCGGGGGCGGAAGCGGGTTATCGGGCTCTTGTGTCGCGCCGACGGTTACCAGTCGGTGGCCGTCTTGGATAATTTCTTCTGCGCTTGGCCGCGGTGTCGGTACGGCGGCAGGAGCCGGCGCGCTGATTTCTTCGGTCGCCGCCTGTTGCGCGATGCCCGACGACTCTTTCATCGCGGCGTCTTTGAGGATGTCGGCCGCCGACTTGCGCGGCGCGGCAGGCGCCTCCGTGTCGTTTGCCGCAGCGAGTTCCTGCTTCGCCTTCTTGATCGCGAGGATCTGCGACGGGTCGGACGTGATGATCTGGTCTTCGGTGTACGACGCAATGACTTTGATCGCGACGTGCTTGAGGCCAGCAAAGAAGATGCCCTCCCCCACGTCGCTCTCAAGTAAGAGGTACTTTTCCTCGTCGGAGAGCTTGAACGTGCTCTGCACCAGGTCGACTGAGGTCGGTGATTGGCGCAGCAACATTTGGATTGACGAGTTGGTGATCATGGCCGCGCCATAGGGCGAGGTCAAAAAGTCGTTCACGTCTTGGGTGATCGTCGAGAGGCCAAGATAGTATTTACGTCCGCGTTTTGCGATGCCGAAGAGGAACGAGGCGGTGTCCTGCGATTTCATCATCCACCATGCCTCATCGATGACGAGCAATCTCTTTCGAAGTTCCTTGCGCACGGTGTTCCAGATGTGGTGCGTGATGATGTACATGGCGACCGGCTTCAGGTCGTCTTCCATGTCGCGCACGGAAAAGACCGTGAGCTTCTTGTTCATGTCCACGTTCGTCGGGCGGTTCATGAATCCCGACCACGTGCCTTTCGTGTATTTCGAAAGGCGCTGGACGAGGCTCTCGGAACCTTCCATACCCGAGAGGACAAGCTCAAAGTCAGAAAGCAGCGGCGGCTCGACGGACGCGAAGTTCGCGTCTTGGGTGATGTCCTTCAAAGCATATGTCTCCGTAATTGCCTTATCAATGATCGCGTCCTCTTCCGGCGTGAGGCCTCCGAGCATGATGCGGAAGAGGCCGACGAGCGTGATGATGTTGTTGCGCAGGACGTCGCCGGGGTTTTCATCCTCACGCGGGATCGGGAGGTCGAACGGGTTAATGTGGTGCTCCGACGAGAGCGAAATGTTGAAGTAGCGGCCGCCGACGGTCGTCGCGAGGTACTCGTATTCGCGCTCCGGGTCGATCACGATCACTTCCGTGTCGAACATGAGGGAGCGCAGGATCTCGAGCTTCGTCGTATAGGACTTCCCGGCGCCGGATTTCGCGAAGGTCACCGAGTTGTAGTTTTCCAAGGAGAACCGGTCGAAGAGGATGAGCGAGGAATTGTGGCGGTTGATGCCGTACAAGATGCCCTTGTCTGACGTGAGGTCGAAGGAGATAAAGGGGAAGATCGACGAGAGCGGCGCGGAGTTGAGTTTAGTGTGTACGTCGAGCTCGTCGGTCGCGATCGGGAGGACGGAGCGGAAGCCCTGTTCCTGCTGGAAGAGCGCGGGGCGGATGTAGACTAATCTCGACTCGAGGATCGAGCGGATCTCGGTCTCCACTTTGTCCAATTCCTCCTGGTTTGAGCCGTAGATCGTCATGTAGAGGCCGACGTCGAAGATGCGCTCCTGCGCCTGTTGCAGGGAGTCGCGCAACTTTTCGAGGTCTTGGTATGCGGTGTCGAGCATCGGGTCGCGCACCATCCCCTTCTCCTCGCGCGTCGCGATCTGCGATTGCACCTCCGCGACCTTCTTTTGGAATTTGCGGAGCATTTCGTTGGTGTCCATCGGGTGGATGAAGATCGCGATATCAATTACCTTGTCCATATTGATTATCGGTGCGAACCAGCCCGTCGTGAGGAATCGGGGGTACGAGATGACGAAGAACGTGCGCGCGATCTTCTCGCCGAGGTCGAGTTCGCGCGGTGAAATCTTCAAGGCGTGCGGCGCGATCACGTCCTGGAGGCCTAAGACCCCTGTCCGGTAGATCTCTTCCGGGAGGACTGGGAGGACGTTCGCCGCGGGGACGGAGGATTTCTTGAAAAGGTCGAGGAGTGCCATGGTTATTGTTGGTCGAGCGGCATCGGCTTTCCTTCCTCGCCCGGGTTGAAGAGTTTGTAGAAAAGTTCAATCGCCTCTTCGGTACCGAGCTGCACGGTGCGCACGCCGCAGCGCACCAGGCCCTGCTGCACGATCGCAATGCGCTGTTCGAGCTGGCTGACTTCCTCCTCGAACGAGCGGTTCTCATCTTCGGGCGCGGCCTTCTTGCCGCCGAAGGGGAGTTTTGATGCGATGCTGCTCCCTTTCAGGGAAAGCGTCCCTGCCGAATACGGCACGACGACGAAGAAGTTCTTCGTCATGATGTTTGCGGCTTCGGTGAAGCTCTTGATGAATTGGATGTACTCGCGGATCTGGATGCGCATGAGGTCATCGAGCTGGTTCTTGTACGCGACCTCGAGGGATGCGATATACGGGCGGATGTCGAGCATCCGGGATTGCACGAAGATCTGGCACGAGAAGTCGAGCGAGTTGAGGAAGTTCTGGAACTGCACGATGAACGCAGTCTGCTCGTCCTCGCTCTTGAGCGCGAAGTTGATGGACGAGGCAAGGAGGACGGCGCGGAGCGACTTGTCCTTGAGGACGACGATGCCGTCGCGCACCTCTTTTACCGGTACGAACTCCTGGGTCGATTTGCTGCTCGGCTTGTTTGTCGGGGCTTGGGTCGGCATATTACTGGATCATCGCTTCTCGCGCGGTGCGGACCGGGGCGACGATGCCCTTCATGGGATTCGCTTCTTCGCGCTCCTCGTTGTCAGCCGTCCCCTGCGCGATGCGCTCCTTGATGTCGAGGCTCCAGGCCAGTTCGTGCAGGCGATTTTCGGAGAGCTTAGGGACATACAGGGCGGCTGGGGCTTCCGTAACGGCCTCAGCATCCGACTTTTTCGCGTCGCGGAGCTCGTTGCTCCAGAGGTAGAGCTTGCTGCGGACGAAATAGAAGAAGCCGTGCTCGAGGGCGAGGATGAACGGCTGCCCGTTGTATTTGAAAAACGCGAGCGCGGCGCCCAGTCCGAGGGTACCCATGATGAGCGGCGCGGCGACGTAGATAGGGAGCACGCGCCACAAGAGGTATCCTGCCCCTGCCCCACCGGCGAGGTAGACGAATTGCTTGAAGGTGAGGGGGCCAAAGATCTTGTCCTCCACCTCAATGAATTGAGGTACCTGGAACTGCATTACGTAAGTATATCAGGATTTTTGCAAGCAACTCTGCTGCGTCTTCATGAATCAGACCGGCGGCTCGCGATACGGGTCATCATGGACCGTCGCTCGCTGCGCCGAGGTCACGCCCGGCACGTAATTTGAACCATCATCAGGTCGGGCAACCTTCACCTCGGGCGCAGGTGCGGGAGGAGTGGCCGGCTTGGCGGCTGGTGAGACCGAGCGGGGCTCGGTCGCAAGGCCGGAAGCGCTTGGCGCTGAGGCGGGGTCGCGCACTTCGCCAGTAGGCGAAGATGTGTGACCTGCGTCAGATTTCGCATCTGCAAGCGCCTGGTTCCGCGCGGCCTCAACGTCGGTAAATTGTTTTTCCTTGGCTTCCGGATGTTCCAATTGGCGTTCTAGTTCCTGCCGGATGGGTTCGAAGACGATTTTGTTAATGTTTTCTGCCAACTCGTGGGCGACAGCAGAAGTAACCTCGACCTCCGACGCGATATTTTTCTCCAATTCCTCGATCGGTTGGATGCCAAGAAGCGTGAGCATGACCTCATGTTCGAGCGCGTCCCACTGATCAAGATGCAGTTTTTGGGTTCCTGCGAGATCCCGGAGGTGTTTTGTGATGTCTGAAGATGCAATAGCCTTCTGGACAACTTTTGGCAGCTGCCGGTAATGTTCCCGTATCAAGTCCTTCAAATTTTTGTCGTCACTCATACGTTAGTGAGGAGCGGTTCCAGCATCTCCTGCCTTCGGTTCTTCGGCCTTGTGTTCGCCACCCCCTTCTTCTTTGAAAATCTCCTTGAACGCATCAACATCCTCTTTTCGCTTCTCCTTTTTCTTTAGCTTATCCACTTCTTTGTGGACTTTCTTGGCAAGTTCATCGACACCAGCCTTATTTGGGATTGTAGCCCGGAATAGCTTCGTGTAACTTGCTTTAACGAGATCGGCACCAAGTTCGGATCCGCTCTTGAAGTCTGGCAGACGGCCAGAGGCAACAGCCGCCCGTTCCACAGAGCTTTCGATGGCCTTCAGCTCGGTATCTGCCCGATTGATAGCTGATTTTGCAGCCTTGATGCGTTCGGTCTGTTCTGTCAAATCAGACTCATGCTTCCGTCGCGCTTCTGCGATCTGACTTTCGATGTTGCGTGCAGCTGTAGATCCTGCTCCGCCAGAGCTTTGCGCCTGTTGTAACTGCCGGCCAAGCGTACGCATCTCATTCTCGAACCGGTCGCGAGTGGCCGCGTTTTCCTTCGTAATTTCATTATGGATCGCCTCATACCGCCCTTTCTCTTCCGTTTTTTCCGCATGGTCACGTGAGGACGATGCGTGTGGATCGGCCTGGAGCTGGGCTTTGATGGCTTCCTGCCGCATCTGTTCCTTTTCCTCTTTGGTTCTCTCGAGTTTCTTGCCTTGCTCTGCCATGTTTTTGACGAATTTATCCTGGATTCCCTTGAAGCCCTCGAGGTTTTTACCGGCGAGCGAATCCAACTTTTTGATCCCGGCAACGCCTTGGATTTCTTTACCAAGTTGTCCCCTCATGAGGTTAAAGTCACGCTTTGCAACACCTTCGAATTGTTTGGCTCCACTCTGGTATAATCGAGCGGCAAAAAAGTTTTCATTCTCGGCAGCTGTCTTGGCGCGCGCTCCAAGGTAGTTGCTGGCGGCGAGACCTGTTCTTCCCACAACTTGGCGGCCCAGGAATCCTCCGGCTCGCGCAAGCAAGCCGGCGCCGAACGCAGGCGCAATCGCCGCGTAGTTGAACCCACCGATCTCATGCGCGAATTTACTTGCGATTTTGATCGATACATAAAGCATCCCGAGGATCAGCAAATATGAGAAAAGCGCATTGATGTTGCCACCCTTCCCGGGGTCGGCCAAAAGGCCGCCGATCGTCCCGTTTGTCATCTTAATCTGGGATCCCACCTGGATCGTCGCCCAGATTAGGAGCAGTAAGAGTGGTGCAAAAACCGCATTTTTGAGGAGGGCCCTCCACCAGGAATCCCACCCATAGCCCGCGAACCCTCCGCCAGGAATCAGATACGAGGCGAACGCGAGCGACGACGTGAGGAGGAGGAAAATAAACAGGATCGCGCGCGCGATGAGGAGGAACGATGCGTAGAGAAAGACGAATGAGACGGCAAGAAAGATTGCCGCACTAAGTAAGCCCATGAGCAGTGCGACCCACCCGCTATCCGCTGATTCGGATGCTTTCCAGAGGGCGTCCTTAGTATCAAAGACCCCTGCGACACCGAGGAGTTGCGCGAACTTGCCGGAGATCCCGGCCGTGAACTGGGTGCTGACATTGTTCACTTGCGCGCCCTGGATTGCCATCTGTGCTCCCTCGCTATCGAATTTTGCCGCCTTATAAAACTGAGTCGCGACAAAATTCGATGATGCGATGATGACGCGGGTAAAGAGAAGGCTGAAGTTGATGAGGACCGCGATAAGGAGGACTTTTGCGACCATCTGGCGCGCGTTGAATTTTTCGATGCCGAGGATCATCGTAAGCGCGACAAAAGTGAACATGCCGATGATGATGATGTTCGCGATGTCGCGGAAGGCGGTCCAGGTCGCTTCGATTCCTCCGGAAATACGGGCATAGATTTGCGAGTCAAACCCTATAGTCGTAAACTCGAGCGCCGCGTTAAAGAGGACACCCGCAACGCCCAGTATCCATCCGCTGATAGCGACCAACAGGCCACCGGACCAGACGGCAAGCGCGCGGCCGCCGCAGGTTGGAAAATTCACCCAAAAGCTGTACCACGATTGGCAACTCGTCGGGATCGAGCCCGGCGTAGTGTCTTTGACCGTTTGCCCGCTTTGGTTGTCGCGACAGACGTATCCGATATCCACACCGTCTGGACTCGCAACTTTATACGCCGTTGAGCCCGCCGGGCACGATGGTGCTGTGCCAGTTTGGCCGAACGCCAGAGTGGGTGCGAGAATGCCGAAGAACGTAGCGAACAAGACCGCAATCACGATGAATGCGCTCAGCCGGGATGTTTGTAGTGCCTTCAAAGTCATACTCAAATTCTCCAGCGGTCGATCCACATATCAATGACTGCCTCGTTGTTCACGTTACACCATCCTGTTTCTGGTTCTTCCGAATCTCCCCACTCCTTGAGCGTCTCCGTGACCAAGGTGCCGATCGCAGTCGTCACTTCGTCTTTTTGTTTCTGCGCAGTGTTCGCTTCGGACGCGCTGTGCATCTGGTTGTTGGCGACCATGGAATCCAGGCGCTCGAGCGCGGCGCGTTGTGCTGCAGCCGACGACGTGTTCGTTACGCTCGCGATCAATTGATTGATGAGATTGAGGGCTTGCTCGGACGCGCGGAGGTCACGGATCGTCACTGTGGCGAGCGGCTGGATCTGTTCGTCGATCACTTTTTGCGAAAATTCGGTCGTTGTCGCGATGCGGAGCGACACTCCCTGGTTTGCCGCTTTGTCACGCACGGCCGGGACGACGAGTCCCCAACAAGTGTTTTCCGCCTGGCGGAGCTTGGTGATCGCATCGGTGAGTGCTGCAGCGATTGCCTCTTTCGCATTCTTGTACGTCGTTTCCACTTGGCGCGCTGCGGAGAGGATCGCGAGCGCCGCGTTCACCGCATTCGCGCGGACAGCACTCGATGCTTCTGCACTCATGCGGTCGAGGTATGATGGCTGACCGTTTTGCGACCGTGAGAAGCCGGTGAGACCGCGGATCGTATCAGCGATGAGCGAGGACTGTAGGCCTGCTTGCAAGGAGCCGTTGATCTTGTCGATCTCATCAGCCTGGATGAGAATGTCAGTGCCAACACCGAGCATTCTCTGCAGCGACTGCGCGATATTGAAGCCTGGCGTGAGGACGCGGCGGCTAAGGGGGTTTTGGGCGTTATCAAGCACTGGGAAAAAGCCGTTTCCCCAGCCGATCTGTTCACGGATGTCGTAGTCGTAGATCGCGACTTGTGCTTCCGCTCTGTTCTTTTCAAGGTAGTACACGCCAAGCTCGTATCCGCGCGGGTCATACATATTGCTCCACGAGCTCCAGTTGACTGCTTGCGAGCCCGCGACCATCGCTTCGCGTTCCGCTTCGGTCGTGATGAACGGACAAATGTTTTCGTCGCCCGGTGCGCGGGTCGTTTTGTAGTAGTTACGGGCGATTGCGGTTGGGACGCGGTCTTTAAACGCACTGCAAAGAGTTCCCGCCTTCGCGGAGCTGACGGCTTCGACGATGATTGCATCAATGTCGGGACGAAGGTCCTCACGGTTGGTGTAGTACTGCCGGTTGCCTCCTCTGCTGGTTTCCACCGCACGGATCGCACCCGACTGCAACCCAGCCGCGATGTCGTTCTTGATCGCCGAGACGACGCCGTCGAGGACGCACTCCTTGTAGACGAGATAGCCGGTATTTAAGGTGACCGCCGCATCGTTGACCGGGACGTAGACGCCGCCAATCGCGGTAAGCGTGCCGATGTTCGCGTATTGTGCCGCACGGCACCCGAAGATGCCGTCGCGTGAGAGGCCGCCACCGCCCGAGGTGGTGTTAGTCGTATTGCCAGGCGGATTTCCCACAGCAGGTTGTGCGTATGCGATTGACGCAGCAAAAAGGATCGCGCAGGACGCGAGTGCAACGACGGAGGTTCGGCTAATTCTGTGCGATCGTGCGTACATAATATTGTGCAAGGGCGTCAAAGGCGGCAAGCATCTCTTCTTCGGTCTCGTTCATGGTTTTTAAGAGTGCAACCGCTGCGAATGTGTCGGTGGCGAAGCGCGAAAGACGCTCCAGCGTTTCTGCGTATGCACCGAGCGCGTTCAGCGCTCGCAGGTGTTCAGGCACTGCGTCTTCCGGTGCCGCGACGGCGAGCATATTCTCCCTCGCTTCGCGGTATCGCGCGGCGGCATCGCTTAGTTTCGTGAGCCAGGCGGCGTCTTTCGTCGAGACATAGTATGCGTAGTACTCGATTTCCGGCGGCTCATCCGTGAGCATCGGCGCGAGCGCTGTGCGCAATTCCGTACGGTACGCCAACGTCGCCGCGTCCGAGTTTTCTCGTGTCGTGATGTCCTCTACCGTGAGCGACTCCCCGACGAGCGGTGCGCGGATGTTCGCCGCGACATTAAACGCAAGTTCGTCACCTTGCTCCGGCGTATATGAGCCATGCTGCTTCAAAGAAAGGTAGCCGCCGTAGAGTGCCCCCGCGACGTTGTCCCCCATGTCCTCGAGCGGGTCATCTTCCTTCGGTTCGGTGGAGGTGGACACGGCGACGCCGCTTGCGAACAGTTCGTCTTGCCAATCGGGCGTGCCGTTCCCGTTGTTGTCAGGGGCGGCCAGGTAGTTGCGCGGCTCCACGGGTTCGAGTGCTGCGGAATCAATGACGACGCGCTCTCCGGCCGAAAGATTTCCGTAATGCACCCCGGCCGCGACGACAAATCCCGCGATCGAGAGTGCGGCAGTAACAAGAATGGGCGAAGTCCCACGCATAAATAAGCGCACGGTACCAGTATACCAGCTATATTCAGCGTAATTTCACTTTCCGGCGCCTAAAACGTGAACGTCGGGTTGAACATGAAGATACTCCCCGGTTCTGATGAAGAAAACGTCACATTGTTCGCGGCAAAGATGCCGACGAGGACGAGAAACCGCTTCGAGAGCGCTTCGACGCTCGGGTTGTATGCGTTCACCGCTTCGAGGAACTCCTCGTCGGTCTTTGTCGCGGCGATTTTCGTCAGATTCGTGCCGAGGATCCGGTAGCTTGTCGCGAGCGCGGCGTGCGCGGCCTTCACCTCTTCAGGAACCGTCGCGATGAGGTTCAAGTCGCGTCCTAATTCAGCGAACTCGTACCCGAGTTGGTCCACTTTCGCCGCTTTTTCGGCGTTTCCGCGGTCTTCCGCGTGGTCTTTGAGGATCTGGGCGGAATTGGAGTGCATGGCTTCAAAGCCCTGGATGTAGGTGCCGACTTCGTTCCCGTAGGCATGGAGCGCTTCGGCCTCGGGTGTTTTTTGCCGGTCAACGCTGTCGACGCTGATGAAGCCTTGCGGGATGAAGGAAAAGGCGCTCGAGGCCTGGACGTTCACTGTCCCTTGCTGTCCCGCTGCGGGCTGCACAAGCTGCGCGAGGAGCGCGGTCAAGTCATTGCCGAACCCTTCCTCGACGCCGGTCCCTTCCAAAGGGGACGCGATTGGGATATAGCCGAGTTCGGTCTCCTGTGACTGCTGCTTCACTACTTCCTGTGCCTTCAGGCGTTCAGATTCGGTGAGGCGCTGCCCGCCAGTGAAAAAGACCGACCCGGCGCCGACCCAGTTATTGCCGTTTTCGTTTGCGCCGACGCCGCTGCGCGCTGCAATGATAGATACGATGACAAAAAGGAGCGCGAGAACGGCGACAGCCGCCGCAAGATAGGGATGCCGATGCACCCACCCTTTTTTTTCGACTTCCGCCGGCGTCTCGGGCGGCGGAGGCGGTGTGACTGGGTACTCGTGGCCTGGAGGCATATACACAAGTATATCCTGTGCGACGCGTGTCCGATGCTACAATACACAGGTGACTCGTGTACTTCTTACAGTCTCATTCCTCGTCGCGGTCGTGGTCCTTGCCATCCCCTTCGTCACGTACGCATTCCCGTTTGGCGGCCCTATCGGAACACTGAAGCCGTGCTACAACAACGCGATCTACGCCGCAGTCGGCCCGCCACGCGGCGGCCCGTATATCTGGACACCGGCGACGCGCACATACCAGTTCGGTCCCCCGCGCCGCACCGGACAATATCTCCTCGGGCTCGCGAGCGCACCATACTACTGCGTGATCTCGATCTTCCCGGTTATTGTCTGGCCGGGTATTCACATTGACATGATGGGGTCCAGCCAATAAGAAAAGAGTGCTTGAGCACTCATTTCTATTAGGCTGGACGGCCGGCGGCATGTTCCGCGAACGCGCGGAACAGCCGAGGCGTGGTCAGAGAAATTTCCGAGCGACGGCGAGGAAATTATCTGTGACGGAGCAGTGTTTTGGGTGCACTGCATCCCAAATCACTGACTCGACGGCGAATTCACTCGTCGCGGGCGACGAGTGAATTCGGGTTACGGCAGGAACTGAATAATATTTTTCCACTCCCCCAACTCCACATCCTCCGCACGCACTTTTGCATCAACGCCAGCCGCACGCAGCGCCGCCTCTGCCTTCTCCCCGAATACTTTCTCCAAATTTCCCCCTAATTGTTTCCGTTTCGATGCGAACCCCGCTTTGACCGCTTTGAAAAAGAGATCTTCCGAAACACACTCGAAGAATGTACGTGAAATATCTGAAACAAGGAGGATTGCCGAATCAACCGAAGGCGGCGGGTTGAAGCAACCCGCGGACACTTTCGCGACAATTGACGGCTTCCCATATGCTTTCACCGAAAGCGAAAGGATGCTCTCTTTCCCGTCGCGCGAAACGATACGCTCCGCCACTTCCTTTTGGATGAGGAGCGCGAGCGCGCGTGGCTGATGCTTAGCGGTCAGGAAATCGCGGATGATTTCCCCGGTGATGTAGTACGGGATGTTCGCCGCGACGACATAGGGGCGTCCGTCGAGTACGTCATAGGTGTCGCCATCACGGATATCCCCGATCATGAGGTGCAGCTTCCCTGCTGCGATGTCCGTTTTGAATTTCCCAAGGAGGAATTCCCCAAGCGCCTCGTCTTTCTCGATCGCGACAACCATGTTTCCGCTGGCGAGTAGTTTTTCCGTAAGCGCGCCCTTCCCGGGCCCCACTTCGACGATGATCTCTCCCTCGCGAGGCGCGACGGCGGCCACGAGATCGCGCGCCACCCATTCGGCGTTGAGAAAATGCTGTCCGAGTCTCGCGCCGCGCGTCATAGCAGTTGGATCGTCGGCAGCCGCTCCTGCGGCTCCGCGAATGAAAGAAGGCGCTGGTCAATGTCCTCAAGGAATGCTGACGGGATCGTCCGCTCCCTCGTGCCGTACTTGAGGCGGCTCCCCGCGAGCGTGAGGTAGAGATGCTTCCTCGCGCGGGTGAGTGCGACATAAAAGAGGCGGCGCTCTTCTTCGGTGTCGCGATCGTCGCCTTCACGTTCCTGGGGGAAGAGCCCGTGTTCGAGCCCGGTCACGAAGACCGCGTCGAATTCGAGCCCCTTCGACGCGTGGACCGTCATGAGGGAAACCGCCTCTTCCCGCTTCTCAAGAGCGTCCTGCTCGCCCATGAGCGCGGCGTCCTCGAGGAGCTGTGCGATGCCATCGGGGGGCGGCAGCGCGTCGAAGCGGGTCGCGTGCGCGACAAGTTCGAAGACGTTACCGAGGCGCTCCTTCCCCTCGTCGTCGGTATTCAGCATCGCTTCGAGCCCGCTTTCTTTCAGTGCGAAGTGGACTGCTTGCGATGCGGGCATTGTTTCCGTCGCATTCCGTATGCGTGCAAGGATCGACCGGAATGCATCAATTTTCTTCTGCGCAACGGCAGCAAGCGGCGTGCCGGCAAAGAATTTTTCAAGCGTCGTCGCGCCGATGCCGCGCGAAGGCGTCGCTGCGGCGCGGGAGAAATCCACCGAACTTGCCGGATTGCGTGCCGAACGGATGTACGCAAGGACGTCTTTCACCTCCGCGCGGTCGAAAAAGCGGACGCCGAGCACGCGGTACGGCACGCCCTCCGCGATAAACGCCTCTTCGAGCGAACGCGATTGGAAGTTCTGCCGGAAAAGGACGGCAATTTCCGAGGGCGTAACGCCGCTTCCGAGGAGCGCCCGCGCTTCGCGTGCGATATAGAACGCCTCGTCGCGTTCGGTTTCCCCGGCAAAAAGGGTGATCGCTTCGCCGGTCGGGTTCTGCGTCGAGAGGCGCTTGTCGTACCGGTTTTTGTTCTTCGATATGACGCCGTTCGCTGCGGTGATGATCGTTTGTGTCGAGCGGTAGTTCTCCTCAAGGAGGACGATCCGCGTCCCCGGGAATTGCCGCTCGAAGGACATGAGATTCCCGATGTCGGCCCCGTTCCAGCTGTAGATGCATTGGTCCATGTCTCCGACGGCGCAGATGTTCTTCCGCTCCCCTGCTAACAGGCGGGCGATGTCGAATTGGGCACGGTTCGTATCCTGGTACTCGTCAATCGTCAGGTACTGCCACCGCGCCTGGAGTTTCTCTCGGACGTCTGTGCGTCCCGCGAGGAGCTGCACCGTGCGCGAGAGGAGATCGGTAAAATCGAGAGCGCCCTCCTTTTCGCGCATGGCATCGTACGCTTTCCAGGCTTCGCCGACTGTTTGCTTGTAGGCAGAATGGTCGGCGAGATAGTCATCCGGGGTTTCCCCGTCTCCCTTTGCGCGGGAAATGGCGGAGAGGATCTGACGTGGCGGGAAGCGGTCTTCGTACCCTATCTCCTTGAGTATTTTCTTCAGCGCCCGCGAGCTGTCGTCGCGGTCCCATACGGCAAAAGCCGGTGGTACGCCGGCTTCCTCCGAGAATTCCCGCAAAAGGCGTGCGCCAAGCGAGTGGAAGGTCGTAATCAGGGGTCCACGGGTGCTGTACGCGCCTAACTCCCCCATCCCCAAGAGGTTGCCGACCCGCTCGCGCATCTCGCCAGCGGCCTTGTTCGTAAACGTGACGGCCAAAATTGCCTGGGGTGTGGCACCCGCCGAAATGAGCTGGACAATCCGATGGGTTATGGTCTTGGTCTTTCCTGCGCCTGCCCCGGCGACGATAAGAAGGGGCCCCTCCGAGTGCATGACCGCCTGTTTTTGGGCTTCGTTGAGCCCTTCTAGATGCATCACCCGACAACTATAGCACGGGGGTCAAAAATTTGACTTTTCCGCTATCCACTCATGTAATAATCATTATATTGACTCCCGACCCCCGTGAGGATACCGTGAATACCGGTGGTTACCGAATTCCCGTGGCTCGAAGGCTAAAAAAGCCTTATATAGAGCCACATTTTACGACTGACTGTCTTTCTACCACCGAAAAATGGCTTAAAAGCGTGAGGTACAGGATGTGTGGAAGGAAACCTCCCCACAAACGCCTTATTGCGGGCAAGCCATTCAAACTTAGGCTTATTGCAGACTCACAAATGAACTTCCCCGCAGGCCGCAAGGCCGCTGCGAGGACGCGAGAAGGATTTGAAAGCTGCGCGGCAGCTCCATGTGCCGTGTACACGATAAGACGCGATGTCTTCGCGCTCCTTACGGTGTCGTTCGTCGTGTGTGGAATGTTGTACCCCGCCCAAACACAGGCGGGCGTTTTTGATGAGATCCGCGGCATTTGGCAGACCAAGGCAGAAGCGTCGTCGAGGCAAGGGACCAGCGTCCAGACCATGGCGCTCCCGAAACCGGCGATGAACATTGATCCGAATCCCGAAAAGGGCGGTGGAGACGTGACGGTGGTGGACGGAGAAGCGCTCGTTTCGGAAGAAGGGCCGTCAGGTACGATGGCGGACCTCGAGAAGGCGAAGAACCAGCAGATCAGCATCTATGTCGTCCGGGAAGGCGATACCCTCTCGGGGATTGCCACTATGTTTGGCGTATCGGCGAACACCATCAAGTGGGCAAACGACATCCCGCCGTCGGGTACCATCCGCATCGGCCAGACGCTCACGATCTTGCCGGTAACCGGCGTGAAGTACACTGTGAAGAAGGGCGATACGCTCGCATCCATCGCGAAACAGTTCGGCGCAGACGCGAGCGAAGTGGCGAACTTCAACGGTATCGAGACGCTCGCCGTCGGCACGGAAATCATCATCCCCGACGGTGAAATCGCAGCGCCACCGGCTCCCAAGGTTGCTTCCGGTTCTTCCGGCGGCACCGTCGCCGTTTCGAGCGGCTATTACGCGCATCCGGTCCCAGGCGCGCGCCGCACGCAGGGCATCCACGGCTACAACGGCGTTGACCTCGCGGCGCCAGTCGGGACGCCTATCCGCGCGGCTGCTTCCGGGGAGGTCATCGTCGCCCGCCAAGGTGGCTATAACGGCGGCTACGGCTCATACGTGGTCATCCGGCACGACAACGGCACTCAAACGCTCTACGCGCACATGTCGAGCGTGAGCGTTGGCATCGGACAAAGCGTGAGCAAGGGTGAGGCGATCGGTGGCGTCGGCAATTCCGGCCGCTCGACGGGCGCCCACCTCCACTTCGAGATCCGCGGTGCGAAAAATCCTTTCTAACGTATGAACATGCAATTTTTGACGCAGATCATCCTCACGATCCGTTACTTTTTCTAGAAGTCGCGTGCCCGATATTGGAGCGCCTCAAGCATGTGCGGAGGCTCGATTGTCCTTCCACCCGCAAGGTCCGCGATCGTGCGGGCCAATTTGATGGTGCGATGGTAACCGCGGGGCGATAATTTCATGCGCTTCGCGGCTTCGAGGAGCGCCGCTTCGGCAGCGTCGGAGAGGTCGGCTAGTTTTTCGATGTCTTTCGCGCGCATATCGGCGTTTGTCGTGAGCATCCGGGAGGCAGCAAAGCGTTTCGATTGTGCGGCGCGCGCTTTCTCGACGTTGTCGCGCGCCGCTTTCGTCTCGCCACTCGAGCGCCGCGCTTTCGTCGAGAGCATCTCATGCGGGATCTCGGGGACGGTAATCCACATATCAATGCGGTCGGCGATGGGGCCGCTGATCTTCCGGCGGTACTTCTCTACCGAGTGCGGCATGCATCCGCATCGCTCCGTCCCCCAAAAGCCGCAGGGGCAGGGATTGAGTGCTGCGATGAGCATGAAATTGGCGGGAAACACGGCGGAACTTTTGGCGCGGGCGACGGAGACGACCTTGTCTTCGAGCGGCTCGCGGAGCGCGTTCACGACGTCGCGGTGGAATTCCGGGAATTCATCCAAAAAGAGGACGCCGCGGTGCGCGAGCGTGACCTCGCCCGGGCGCGGCACGGAGCCACCGCCTATGATGGATGCGTACGAGGACGTGTGATGTGGCGAGCGGAACGGCGCGTGCGTAACGCTCGCGCCCAAGATCGTCCCGGCAAGCGAGTGGATGGTGGTGACTTCGATCGCTTCGTCTTCGGAAAGGTCCGGGAGGAGTGCGCTCGCGGCGCGGGCAAGCATGGTTTTTCCCGTCCCCGGCGGGCCGTAGAGCGCGATGTTGTGGCGGCCGGCGGTTGCGATCTCGAGCGCGCGCTTTGCGCTTTCTTGCCCGCGGATGTCATCGAGTGCCGTTTCGAAATCAAGGTGCGGTACGTGTGCGTGGCTCGCGGCGTACCGCGAGATGCGGTTTCCATCCGTGAGATGCCGCACCAGCTGTGCCAGGTCCTCGACGGGGAAAATCGCGATCCCGGAGACGAGCGCCGCTTCTTCCGCGTTCCCCGAAGGGATATAGATCTCCTCGAATCCTCCTTCTTTTGCCGCCTTTGCGATCGAGAGCGCTCCGCGGATGGGCCGGAGCGTCCCGTCGAGGGTAAGCTCGCCCGCGAATACTTTCCCGCGCGGCTCGAATGCGATCTGTTTCGATGCAAGGAGGTACGAGAGCGCGGCCGGGACGTCGAAGACCGCGCCCTCCTTTTTGAGTTCCGCCGGCGCGAGCGAGACGACGATCTTCTTATTCATGCTTTTCGGCGATTTGAACGGTTCGCCGTCGGTGTCGGTATTCTTAATGGCGGAAGCCACGC
>Ga0207952_1000421_pt1 | contig 35643 bp, 31 predicted proteins | sample SubbioR12Aug_8Ca_FD_184831 | JGI IMG/M metagenome (GOLD analysis project Ga0207952, IMG submission 184831) | Serpentinite rock and fluid subsurface biosphere microbial communities from McLaughlin Reserve, California, USA - CR12Aug_8Ca (SPAdes) | ecosystem: Environmental > Terrestrial > Deep... | reverse complement strand
CGGTGTTGCGAGACAGGCTGGTTCGCCTGGCGATCTCGTTGATGGATAACTTGTCGCGGAAATACATCCGCCGAATTTTTGAAAATAAGATCACGGTCATCACCTTCTAAGCTCCTGTCTAATTTTTGGACAGGACAGGTTAATAACCCTGGTCAATTTTCGTCCGGAATTCGGCCTCTTACATGGTCAATTTTCAACCGGTGTCAACACCAATCAGGTAACATCCTACCGAATTCAACCAAAAATTCAGATGCCATAAAACTGCATCTATCACGACTTTTTCCGACATGACGGGTAAGTGATATAAACTAATGGCAAAATAAGCAATATTTTAAAACTATTACCATTGCATGAACTTAGCATGAAAACACTATTGCAAAACCACGAGCGAGAAATCGAAAGGCTGATAGCGTCCAGGGTCGCGCAAGCAAAAGAAGTCTGGTTAGCCGAAAGCCGCAAGTTGGAACAGGCTATTTCGGATGCCGCAAATCGCGAGACCGCATTAACGAAAGAAATCAGCGAATTAAAACAGAAATTAAAAGAAACGCGTTCGTATAAAGACTATTACTCGAAATTGCTGGATGACGCGAAAGAAATTGAACTCGATTTACATAGAAAGTGCGCCGATTACCATGTTAAACAACTGGAACTTGAAGAGGAATTAGCAAAACTACAACCCAACTCACAGGCTATAAACAGCGATGACGCCCGTGCCGCCAAGGTTGATCTGATTAGATTGGATAATCAGATACATGCAGCTAGAGCGGAGTTAGCCAGATTACAAAAGGAAATTGAATTAGCTGCTTCAGTCTCGTAGGTCGGGTTAGTCGCCAGCCGTAGCCCGACGATTGCCATTGAATGTCGGGTTACGCTCTATCGTGCGAGAACCCGATTAAATCAACTCGTCACGGCACCCTTGTCGAGTAGTCGTAGGAGCACCAACAAAAGAAGAGTTAATTAGACCGCGGAAAGCCGCAAAAGAACGCTACAAAGAAAAAGTACAGGCGGCGGTAAGATTCTTAAACGATGTTGAAGCAGAGAGAACTAAACTAAAACGGTGACGCCAACAAAAGTGAGCTATCGTGAGATAAGAAAAGTGTACTACATTAACCATCAATTTTACCTTTAAGATATTGATTTTAAAGGAATTTAAAGTGATGGTGCCGAGGAGAGGACTTGAACCTCCACAGGGTTACCCCTACTAGCACCTGAAGCTAGCGCGTCTACCAATTTCACCACCTCGGCAATTCCGCTTTACAACGGAAAGAGCGCCTATTATAAATATTTTTTTCCTAGTGTCAACTTTTTGAGCATTTATAGGGCGCGCTAAAATCGGTAGCGATCAAGTCTTTACTTTTCTTGCATGACTCATGTAAAAATCCAGCTTAGCGCAAACCCATGACATGACACGGCAGAGGAGATCATTATGCACAACAAACCCGCCATTAGCAGCGTTCCCATTCATGATATTCTGCAAAATCGCTGGAGTCCCCGGTCTTTTGATGCCGATAAAAGCATAGACCCGCAAACCTTAACGGCCTTACTGGAAGCGGCTCGTTGGGCGCCGTCTTGTTTTAACGATCAACCCTGGCGATTTTTGGTTTGCAATAAAACGACGCATTTAAGCGCTTGGGAAAAATTATTGAGCACCCTGGGAGAAAAAAATCAGCTTTGGGCAAGAAACGCCCCTGTTTTGATATTGTCCATGGCCATGCATGAGTTCGGGCACAATGGCAAGCCCAACCGCTGGTCCATGTACGATGCCGGCGCGGCCAGCGTCAGCCTGTGCCTGCAAGCGACAGCCATGGGCTTGGCCACGCACCAGATGGGCGGTTTCGACGCCTCGCAATGCAAACAATCTTTCGACCTGCCCGACGCCTGCAACCCGATGTCGGTGATTGCCGTCGGCCATCGGGCCGCCGCCGAGCTGCTACCGGACGATCTTAGGGAAACCGAGTTCAAAGCCCGCTCGCGGAAGCCTTTAAACGAATGCTTTTATTTTGGTAGTTTTAATGCATGATCCGGGTCGGCCGCATACTGCCGACAGCGAAAACACACAATCGGCCCGAAACGCAAGCGAGGCCAATCGGAACCGGCCTTGCTTTGTTACAAACCGGCCATTTTGCTGTCGTCGTCTTCCAGAAAGTCGCGGTAATTGATCGAAATTTTCAAGCCGGCGAAACGCCCCGACATCTTTACCAGCTCGTTGCTGGCTTTATCGAACGACAGCCTCACTTCGCTCAACGCCCTGTCTTCGTAGCCTTCTTCAATCTCGCGGGCATCCAGGCGGAACTGGTATTTATAAATTTCCAGTTTTTCCTGATCTTCGATTTCCAAAGGCTCGCCCAGCTTCTGAATAACGATGGCTTTTTTAGGCAGATCGGCCGCAATTTTGTCGACCAAATCGGCTTTTGCGCGTAACTGTTTTTTGCCTTCGTTTATCTCGGCGCCTCCCAGGGAACGGAACGAGGCCTCCAGAAATTCGGGTGGAGCAATTTGCAAAAACAATTTGGAAAACGACCATTCGGTGACTTTATCCTCCTTGTCGAAGGCCAAATCGCAATAAAAACTGATCTCGGGATTCACTAAATTGCTATTTTGATCGATCTTCCGAAACCAATAGCGCCAACGTTTGCCGGCCGGGGTTTTTTCTTCGCTGCTGGCATGCAACTTGGCCAAGGCCACGAAATCATCGCTGACCAATCTGGGTTGCTTGAAGTGCACGGTGAAGTCTTCGTTGGCCGTAACCACGAAATAACGGTCGAATTCCTCCATTTGCAGATAAGTTTGATATGCGTGCAGCCATTCCAGACAGCCGGTTTGCGTAACCAGCAATCCGGTCAGCAACATTAAGCGAACATAGCGATTCAGTTTTTTCATGGCACTCTCAGTGTCGAGTCGGCGACTCGTCCTCATTCATGACGGGATTGGACAGCAAGTTTTCCACGTCGATTCTGTCGAAGTAATATTGCGCGCCGCAAAACTGGCAATCCACTTCAATGGTTTCCCGTTCTTGCAACACGCTTTCCAGCTCCGACCTGCCCAAGGCCGCTAAAGTGCCGCCAATTTTTTGCCTGGAACAATTACATTTAAATTCGATGGGCTGAGGATCGTATAACCTGACCTTGTCTTCGTGGAACAAACGGTGCAGCAGCTGTTCGCAATCCAGCGTCAGTATTTCTGCTTCCGTTATCGTGTCGGCCAGCATTTCGATGCGTTGCCAGTCGGCTTTGTCTTGGTTATCGGTGGGCAACTCCTGCAAAAACAAGCCGGCGGCATATTCCGTATCGGCAAACAGCCATAAGCGGGTATCTAATTGTTCAGATTGGGTAAAATAGGTTTTCAACACCGCCGCCAAGCTCCGTTCGGCAATGCCGACTATGCCTTGGTAGGGTTCGGCATTTTCCGACTCCACCGTCAACACCAGGCGGCCGCCCTCGCCCAGCATGGCCAGTAAATCATTTCCCGAAACCTGGTCCTCGCTCCGCACCAAACCGCGGATTTTGCCTTCATGGGTTGCTTGCGCCACCAGGGCTTTTAATTCGCCGCCGCCCTGAATTTGCATGATCATCGCCCCTTTAAATTTGATGGTGGCCGATAGCAGCACGACGGCGGCCAACGCTTGCCCCAATTGGGATTCGACGGCGTGATTGACGAGAACTTGATGTTGCCTGGCTTGCCGCCAGCTTTGTTCAAGCCTTACCCACTCCCCACGCACGCCTAATTCTTCAAATAAAAAACGCCGCAGGCAATCTTGTTGTTTCATAAATTAGTATCAATATTAAGCAATATGGCGATTATAATCCGCTTACCCCATTCATTCGACTTCGGATCAGCCGTTATGAGCTTTTTATTTAAAAAAACCGAGCTTCCCACGCCGGAACAAGCACTACCGGGCCGAACGCAAGCCATGCCTGTCAATCCGCTGCATGCGGTTTCCGGCAACCCTACTCAAGCCCCCTTCCCCCCGCACCTGCAAAAGGCGCAATTCGGCATGGGCTGCTTTTGGGGCGCGGAGCGCAAATTCTGGCAACAGTCCGGCGTTTTCAGCACGGCGGTGGGCTATGCAGGCGGTTATACGCCCAATCCGACTTATCAGGAGATATGCACCGGCATGACCGGCCATAATGAGGTAGTCTTGGTTGTGTTCGACCCTGACCAAATAACGTATCGGGACTTGTTGCGAGTCTTTTGGGAATCCCATAATCCCACTCAAGGCATGCGCCAGGGCAACGACACAGGCACCCAATATCGTTCAAGTATCGATGTGTTCGACGAAGCGCAATACCAGTTAGCGCTCGAGACGCTTGACCGGTACCAAGCCAAACTGGCGCAAGCAGGCATGGACAAAATTACCACCGAAATCCGTAAAGCCATGCCTTTTTATTACGCCGAAGACGAGCATCAACAATATCTGGCCAAAAACCCGCAAGGTTATTGCGGCTTGGGCGGCGTAGGCGTTTGTCTTTGACGCGTGAAAACGCTGTTCGCACCGAAAAACGGCGCCCGCGGCATGGTTCGGTCCGGCACGGCTAATGGCATTAACAAGTCAGCCCCCCCCATTGCAATTAAAGCGCCAAGGCAAGTCATATCATCACCCCACATCGGCTGCGCAACCAGTCCATGCCGCGGTTTCCGGGCTTAATAATTTAAACAACGATTTTGTAAGCGCTTATTAGACTTGGCATTATTCGCCGCCCCTTGACAGCAAGACTTTTTCAGGTTGACTTTTGGGAAAAAATCCTTCAATTTACGCAACTGGTTTGGCTATCCAACTGCGCTCGGCAACTGCCGATAGCGCCCCTTAAGACGGTCATCCAACTCAGAGCTTTAAAACTAATATTAGTCTTAACAAACAAAAAACGTACTCTGTCTTTCAGCAGATTACCGGGAGGAAACATATGAAGCCTGTAAAAAACTGGCTGCTTGCTTCGACTGTAGCTACTTTACTTGCTGCACCAACTGTATCAACAGCTAATAGCGATGTTGAAAAATTGACACAAGACCCAGCGAACTGGGCGACTTGGGGTGGCGACTATGCCGGCACCCGTTACAGCAAGCTGTCCCAAATCAACGCTCAAAACGTAAAAAACCTGCAACCGGCTTGGTCTTTCTCTACCGGCGTACTGCGTGGTCATGAGGGCGGTCCCTTGGTTGTTAACGGCGTGCTGTATGTTCACACTCCGTTCCCTAACACCGTTTATGCAATCGACCAAAAAACCCAATCCGTCATCTGGGAATTCACCCCAACCATGGATGCGGACGTAACCATCCCCGTGATGTGCTGCGATACCGTTAACCGCGGTTTGGCTTATGGCGACGGTAAAATCTTCCTGCAACAATCGGACACCGTTCTGACCGCGCTGGATGCCAAAACAGGTAAACGGGTATGGAGCGTACAAAACGGCGACCCCAAATTGGGCATGACCAACACCAACGCGCCCCTGGTTGTCAAAGACAAAGTCATCACCGGTATTTCCGGCGGTGAATTCGGTGTGCGTGGTTTCCTGGCTGCTTACGACATCCGTACCGGCCAATTGGCATGGAAGGGTTACAGCATGGGCCCTGACAAGGACACCCTGATCAAACCGGGCAAATCCACCACCTGGCAAGACGGCAAAGTTACCCCACTGGGTCCTGAGTCCAGCTTGGCGTCCTGGAAAGGCGACCAATGGAAAATCGGCGGCGGCACCACCTGGGGCTGGTATTCTTACGATCCTAAATTGAACCTGGTTTACTACGGCTCAGGTAACCCGTCCACTTGGAATCCAACCCAACGTCCGGGCGACAACAAATGGTCCATGTCCTTGTGGGCGCGCGACGCCGACACCGGTGAAGTCAAATGGGTTTACCAAATGACGCCGCACGATGAGTGGGACTACGACGGTATCAACGAGACCGTTCTGGTTGATCAAGAAGTGAAAGGCAAAATGCACAAAACCATCGTGCATTTCGACCGTAACGGCGTTGGTTACACTCTGGACCGCGAAACCGGCGAACTGTTGGTTGCCGAAACCTTCGACAAGTCCGTCAACTGGCTGACCCATGTCGACATGAAAACTGGCCGTCCAGACGTTGTGCCCGAGTTCTCTACCGAACATAACGGCGAAGACGTCAACACCGTTGGCACTTGCCCTGCCGCGTTGGGTGCGAAAAACCAACAACCCGTTTCTTACTCTCCACAAACCGGCCTGTTCTACATCTCGGGCAACCACTTGTGCATGGAGTACGAACCGTTCGAAGTTAGCTACACCGCGGGTCAACCCTACGTTGGTGCAACTCTGAACATGATGCCTGCCGGCGCCGATGTTCTGACCGGTAAAAAAGACGGTACCACCAACCTGGGCCAATTTACCGCCTGGGACGCCAAAACCGGCAAAATCGTCTGGTCCAACAAAGAGCAATTCTCTGTATGGTCGGGTTCGGTGGCTACCGCCGGCGGCGTGGTATTCTACGGCACGCTGGAAGGCTACCTGAAAGCGGTCGATGCAAAAACCGGTAAGGAATTGTACAAATTCAAAACACCATCCGGCATCATCGGTAACGTCAATACCTGGGAATTCGAAGGCAAACAATACGTTGGCGTTCTGTCGGGTATCGGCGGCTGGGCGGGTATCGGTATCGCCGCCGGTCTGGACGACGGTTCTTCATCAACCAACTCGGAAGGCTTGGGCGCTGTAGGTGCATACAGAAGCTTGGGTTCTTATACCAAATTGGGTGGTACACTGACCGTGTTCGCTCTGCCTAACTAAGATCTAATCCGTTAGATTTACAGTGAAGCAAGCCTTGGCCGAGCAATCGGCCAAGGCTTTTTTATGTACCCGATAAAGCTAAAGGAAACCGCGATGAAAACATTCCAGACCCTGGCGCGATGCATGGTTTTAACCGGCCTCGCCGCAACGACCACCTCCATCCAGGCCGAAGATAAATTTAGAGTCTGCGCCGACCCTCTGAATCCGCCCTACTCCAGCAAGGATTTAAGCGGCTATGAAAACAAAATCGCCGCGTTGTTTGCCGAGCAATTAGGCCAACAGCTTGAGTATATGTGGCTGCCGGCCCGGATCGGTTTTATTCGCAACACCTTGAAAGCGGAAAACGACAATGGCGAAGGTTATAAGTGCGATATCGTGATGGGGGTTCCGGCCGGTTACGACATGGCCGAAACCACCCAACCCTACTTTCACTCCACCTATGTTTTGCTCATCGCCAAAGGCCGCGGCTGGGACGATATTACCGACCCTGCGCAATTAGCGAATTTACCGCTGGAAAGACAAGAAACCCTCAAAATCGCCATGTTCGACCGCGGACCGGGTACAGCCTGGCTGCAAAAAAATGGTTTGCTGGAGCAAGGCCTGCCCTACCAAAGCATGACAGGCGATAGCGAACACAATGCCGCCATGCAAATCGATAAAGATCTGCGCGCCGGCCTCATCGATATGGTGATCTTATGGGGACCGATGGCGGGTTACGTGGAAGCCCAAAGCCCTAAAGGCAGCTATACCGCGCTGGAGATGAAATCGACACCGGACATGAAATTCGACTTTTCGATTGCCATGGGCGTCAGACACGGCGACAACCGCCGGAAGCAGCAACTCGACGAACTGATAGCTAAAAATCTGCAGCAAATTCAGAGCATAATCGGCAGCTACCAAATACCCTTGCTGCCGATTCCGGCGCAACCGGCGGCAAAGGATGACGACGATTAAGACGCTTTGCTAAAGATGCCTGCCGAACATACCGACAAAATGCGCGAAACGTCCGGCATTTTCCTCGGTCAATTGCGACCAGTTAAAACGCCAGCGCCAATTGCCCTCGATTGTGCCTGGCGTATTCATCCTATCCGCGGAACCTAAGCGCAAAATATCCTGCATCGGTATTACGGCCAGATTGGCGGCCGAGCCGAGCGCGGCATGCACCAGCGCGTCCGGCATCGGCAACGTGGACCAGCCCAGGTAATCGTACACGCGCTGTTTTTCGGCATCGTTTAAGCTTTCGAACCAACCCAAGGTGGTGTCGTTATCATGCGTGCCGGTATAAGCCACGCTGTTGTGGTCGAAATTCATCGGCAAATAGGGATTATCCGGATGGCCGTCGAAGGCGAATTGCAAAATTTTCATGCCGGGTAGATTAAAGTCGTCCCGTAGCGCTTCGACTTCCTCGGTAATAATGCCCAAATCCTCGGCAATTAACGCCAAGCTGGGAAATTCGTTTTGAATGGCTTTTAACAGCTCATGTCCCGGCGCCTTGACCCATTGCCCGTTAATCGCCGTACTTTCGCTGGCCGGAATTTCCCAGGCCGCTTCCAAGCCGCGAAAATGATCGATGCGCAGAATATCGAACATCTCGTTCTGGCTTTTGATGCGCTCTACCCACCACTGGTAATGGGTCTTGCGCAAAAATTCCCAATCGTAATGCGGATTGCCCCAGCGTTGGCCGAATTCGGAGAAATAATCCGGCGGCACCCCCGCCACCACATCCATATCTCCGGCCTTGTTCAGTTTAAACACCTCGCGGTTGGCCCAAACATCGGCGCTATCGTACGAGACGAAAATCGGAATATCGCCGAACAATAGCACCTCTTTTTCCCTGGCATAGGCTTTTAATTCGTGCCACTGCCTGAAGAAGACATATTGCTCAAACTTGATACCCTCAATCACGGATTTCAATAACTCTCTCGATTCCTTCAAAGCTTGCGGGCGTCTTTGTTTCAAGGCCTCCGGCCACTGGTTCCAGCATTTGTGCCCAAACACATTCCGCAAGGCAATGAACAAGGCAAAATCGTCCAGCCATTCGGCTTTTTCCTTGCAAAACTTTTTAAAGTCCAGTTGATCTTCTTTTTTAGCCGTCGTTTGAAACCCGTAGAAGGCTTTACCAATCAAGCAACTCTTCCAGAAAGCATGGCCGCCATGGCAATCCGAACAGCTTTCTTCGGTAGGCAACCAGCCTTTCTCGTCCAACCATTCGATACTGATAAAGGCCGGGTTGCCGGCATGCGCCGAGAGGCACTGATACGGCGAGCCGTCGCCATGCGGCATGCCCAGCGGCAAAGTCTGCCAAACGGTTGCACCGACATCGTGCAGAAAATTGATAAAGTTGAATGCCTCTTGCCCCATATCACCACATTCACCTTTCCCGGGTAAGGAGCTGATATGCAGCAATACCCCGGCACGGCGTTTATTTAAGAGAACACTCATATATTCCTATAGTTAATAAATTGCGTTACCACGCCTCATGGCGCCGCCCATTGCGGGAGCGCCGCTACCTTGCGTAAAGGACATTGCCAAATACGTCGGCGGTTCCTCGCCTAACAGTCGGTACAGATTGGTTAAATTCAGCCGGTACTGTTGCTCGAAATCGCTGACCGCTTCGCCAGGATTGTAATCGCCGAACCACCAAAACCAATCCGAACCTTCGCAGACAGCCAATTGTTGCTCGGCCAAGGCCAATTTCTGCTCGGAAAGCGTCCCGCTTGAAACCGCTTTATCGAATGCCCTTTTAACATCGCCCAGCATATCCCAGCCATAGTTTTTATCGGCATCGCCTATCCAGGTGGAAAACGTACCGTAAACCCAGCTACCCGCGACTAATTTCGGCAGTATTATAGCGGGTAGATTTTGCTCGAGACACTCCGAAAAGGTGGTTAATTCGATACGCGGATGTTCGGCCAAGCGTTGATATAAGGCAGTCAGAAAATGATAACCGTTGTCCGGAAAATATTCCCAAGCATTTTCGCCATCCATAATAATCGACACTACCGATTCTTCCGTCGCCACGTCGGCAATATTTTCCAGATGCCGAATCAAATCGGCCACCGCATCGTCCGCATGCCATTTGGAATATTCAAAGCCGATCAGATCGGATAAACCGTCGTCCCTAAAAAAACAGCGGATATCGGCGGAATCGAGCCGGAATGGATGGTGTATCGACTTATGCATTAGGTTGGAGGCGCGCAGGCTATTATGCAAGACGTTACCGCCGCTGGCGGCCCAGGTAAAACCGAATTCCGCCAATATTTTCAGCGTCGCCTCACTGACGCTCCCTTCGGAAGGCCAGCATCCCTTGGGTTCAAAACCGAAAAAGTGCTTAAAGGTTTGCACACCCTTGGCCAAATGCCAGCGAACACGCTCCGCGCCGCCCGGATAGTCCTGTAACGCCGGCATTTGAATATCCGGCATGGCTTCCCGGGCGCTATGCATATCCAACATCAAGGGCATGATCGGGTGGGCGTAAGGGGTTACGGACAATTCGATACGCCCCTTTCTGGCCAGGGATTTATAGCGATACAATACTTTGGACAGCAAATCGCGGATAATTTCCAGCACTTCTATCCTGTCGTGCAGCGAAAAACCGCTACCTTTCTCAATCAGGCGCTGGACGCGGGCATCGGTCAACTTAACCGTCTCCCCCATCCAGGCCAAATGGTACCAAACTATAATATCCGCAATAAATTGCGAGTTGACGTAGTTGATCGCATCCTGATGGGTTTGAATCCATTCCGCCATTTCCGTCAATTTGCGAAAAACCGGATAACGGTCGATTTGGCGCTCGCGATTGGCTTTACGGCAATCGCGCAGCCATTTCAAGCGATGTTCGGGGTTGGCGGAAACGCTGGGATCGGCCAGCGCCGACAGCAAAGGGTCTTTGATGGCGATACGGTCATGCAAGAAGCTGTTGACCTGATTGGAATAGTCCTCGATCTGCTCAAGCAGGATGGGGGCAAAATTAACCACCGCCTTGGCCGACGGCACCGCCTCCAAATGCGCCACCATATCGACATAATCCTTGATCACATGCAGATAAGTCCAAGGCAACTTGAACTCACCCGTTTGCGTGTCCCTGTATTCCGGCTGATGCATGTGCCAGCACAGCACCAGCCTCAGGGGTTTATCTGACATAGTGGCGTCTTTGGCCCAGCATTTCCGCCGTCACCAATACCACTCCTCCATCGCTGACGTGAAAGCGTTTTTCGTCTTCCGCCCTGTCCTCGCCGATCACCGTGCCTTCCGGCACCTGGCAGGCCTTTTCGATAATCGCCTTGGTAATCCGGCAGTGGCGGGCAATGTTCACTTCCGGCAATATCACCGAATCGTTGACCTCGCTGTACGAGTTGACCCGCACTTGCGAAAACAACAAGGAATGCCGTACCGTGGCGCCGGAGATCACGCAACCGCCCGACACCATGGAATCGATGGCCTGGCCGCGCCTATCGTCGTCGTCGAAGACGAATTTCGCCGGCGGGGTCTGCGCTTGGTGCGTCCAGATCGGCCAGGTGTTGTCGTACAAGTTCAAATCGGGTTTGACGCCGATTAACTCCATATTGGCGGCCCAATAGGCATCGATGGTGCCCACGTCGCGCCAGTAGCTTTGTTGGCCGCTTTGCAAATCCAGAAACGGATAAGCATTAATCCGGTATTTATCGATAACGGCGGGAATGATGTCTTTACCGAAATCGCGGCTGGAGCCCTTGGTATCGGCATCCTTGATCAATTGTTCGAATAGGAAACCGGCATTGAACACATAGATGCCCATGGAGGCCAACGCGGTATTTTCCCGCCCCGGCATGATGGGCGGATTCTCCGGCTTTTCCACAAACGCCCTAACCCGGCGGTTATCGTCCACGTCCATCACCCCGAAAGCCTTGGCGTCTTCCAACGGCACTTCGATACAACCGATGGTCAGGTCCGCCTTATTGGCGACGTGGTCGGCGATCATGGCGGAATAATCCATTTTGTAAATGTGGTCGCCGGCCAACACCAGCACGAATTCGGGATTGCGCGCCCGCAGAATGTCGATATTCTGAAATACCGCATCCGCGGTGCCTTGATACCAGGAGTGCTCGTCATGGCGCTGCTGGGCCGGCATCAGGTCGACATATTCGCCGAACTCGCCGCGCAAAAAACCCCAGCCCTGCTGGATATGGCGAATCAGCGAGTCGGCCTTATACTGGGTTAGAATGCCGACCTTGCGAATGTCCGAGTTGATGCAGTTAGACAAGGGGAAATCGATGATGCGGAATTTGCCGCCGAACGGCACCGCCGGTTTAGCGCGCCAATCCGTCATTTGCTTAAGCCTGGAACCGCGCCCACCCGCCAGGATAAGGGCAATGGTATTTCGGGTTAATTCGTTAATCCGTCTTTGCGATTGCTGTGTATTGACGACTGACATTATTTTTATCTCCAAATTTGAACGAATTCCAGACTGAAAACCGGCTAACCCATTTTTTCAGCAGATTTGTTTTGACTTCCACTTGCCGCATGGGCCCATTATCGTTACTCTTCACGGAAAAGTAAAAACCCAAGCGTACTAATCTTGTAATCCCATCATCCTTTAAGATTGATACCCTCTAAAAACAAACCTAACTATAACTGAGGCATTGCAAAATGACCAAACCAAGCAAACGAACCCCGCTTGATTCCGACCTGATTAGAATTATCGAAGCCAAGCATCACGATCCATTTTCGGTTTTGGGCCGCCATACCTCTAACCAAAAAACCGTGATCCGTGCGTTCTTGCCGTATGCCGAAACCGTCAGCATTGGTGAAAATGGTCCGGCGATGCAGCGTATTTCCGGCACGGATCTATTCGAATGCTATCCCGCGGCAAGCCAGAATATTGCCCCTCATTACGAGCTGTTCTGGACCGACAAGGACGGCCACGATCATCTGGATACCGATCCTTACACCTTCGGCCCCGTATTGGGCGATTTCGATCAACACCTATTTGCCGAAGGCCGGCATTGGCACATTTACCAAAAACTGGGCGGCCACCTGCATAGCATGGATGGGATAGATGGCGTCTATTTCGCCGTCTGGGCACCGAATGCGGAGCGCATCAGCGTCATCGGCGACTTCAACCGCTGGGACGGCCGCTGCCATCCGATGCGTAACCTGGGCGGTTGCGGCATTTGGGAACTGTTTATCCCCGGCCTGGAAGCGGGCAGCCTGTATAAATTCGAAATCCGCAACCAACACACCGGCCAGGTACTGGTCAAGACAGACCCTTACGGCCAACAATTCGAATTCCGCCCGCAAACGGCGGCGGTCGTGGTGCGGGAAGACGCTTACCAATGGGAAGACGGCGTCTGGATGGAACGCCGCCCCAACCACGACTGGCTGCATAAACCCATGTCGATTTACGAAGTGCATCTGGGTTCGTGGCAACGCGATAACCGCGGCAACTTCCTGAATTATCGCGAGTTGGCCGGCAAACTGGTCGATTACGTCAAAACCATGGGCTTCACCCATATCGAATTATTACCGATTACCGAGCACCCGCTGGACATCTCCTGGGGTTACCAGACCACCGGCTATTTCGCCCCCACCAGCCGGCACGGCAGTCCGGATGACTTCCGTTACTTCGTGGACCTGTGCCATCAAAACGACATCGGTGTCATTCTCGACTGGGTGCCGGCGCATTTTCCGAAAGACAGTTTCGCCCTGGGCCGCTTCGACGGCACCCCGCTGTACGAACACGAAGACCCGCGCAAGGGCGAACACCGCGACTGGGGTACCTTGATCTACAACTACAGCCGCAACGAAGTGAAAAACTTTTTGCTGTCCAGCGCCTTTTTCTGGCTGGAAGAGTTTCACCTGGACGGCTTGCGGGTCGATGCGGTGGCCTCGATGCTGTATCTGGATTATTCCCGCGAAGCCAACGAGTGGATACCCAACATGTACGGCGGCAACGAAAATCTGGAAGCCATCGACTTCCTGCGCCATATGAACGCCGTCACCCACGAACAGCACCCCGGCACCGTCATCATGGCCGAGGAATCCACCTCCTGGCCGCAAGTCACCCGCCCCACCTGGACCGGCGGCCTGGGTTTCTCGATGAAATGGAACATGGGCTGGATGCACGACATTCTGCATTACATGCAGGAGCAACCCATCCACCGCTCCTATCATCACGACCAACTGACCTTCGGTTTGCTGTATGCCTTTACCGAAAACTTCATTCTGCCGTTTTCGCACGACGAAGTGGTACACGGTAAAGGTTCATTACTGAATAAAATGCCCGGCGACGAATGGCAGCGCTTCGCCAACCTGCGCCTGCTCTACACGCTGATGTTCACCTATCCAGGCAAAAAGCTGCTGTTCATGGGCTGCGAATTCGGCCAGGGCACCGAGTGGAGCGTCAATCGCGATTTGGATTGGTACGTGCTGGATTATGCCCACCACCGCGGCGTGCAAACCTTGGTCAAGGATTTGAACAAACTCTACAAAACCCATTCGGCTTTGTACCAATACGACTTCGACCACCAAGGCTTCGAATGGATAGACTGCCATGACTACCAACAATCCATCATCAGTTACCGGCGCAAATCGGCCAGCGAAGACCTGATCGTGATTCTGAACTTTACCCCGGTGCCTCGCGAAAACTATCGCATCGGCGTACCCCGCGAAGGCGTTTATCTGGAAATCTTCAATTCCGATTCGGAATACTACGACGGCACCAACATGGGTAACGGCCATGTACATTCCGAGCCCCAGCCCTGGATGAACATGCAGCATTCCATTACCGTCACGCTGCCGCCGCTGGCCGGCATCATACTGAAAATGTGAGACGCGCGGAGTGAATCGCCATCCGGCTTTTGCCCGCCGAACCCTAAATTGGCGGGCCGAGTTTACCGGCCTTGCGGCGCCCCATTCCATGCCTGGAAAAGTACGCACCCTAACGACACCTGTTAAAATTTATGAAAAAAATCCTCTTCGCCAGCAGCGAAACCCATCCTTTGATCAAGACCGGCGGCCTCGCCGACGTCGCCGGCAGCCTGCCGGTCGCGCTGACCGGACTGGGCCAGGATGTACGCATCGTCATGCCCAATTACCAAGGCATTAAAAATTGCGAACCCGGCCGCTATTTATGCACCGTGCGGGTCAACAATTGCGACGTCAACCTGCTGGAAACCCATCTACCCGACAGCGAAGTGGTTGTCTGGCTGGTGGATTATCCGCCCTTCTTCGACCATCCCGGCAACCCATACAACGATGAGAACGGCAATCCCTGGCCCGACATCGGCGACCGCTTCGCCCTGTTTTGCCGCATCGTGGTGGAAGTGGCGATGAACCGCGCCTACCTGGACTGGAAACCGGACGTGGTGCATTGCAACGATTGGCAAACCGGTTTGATTCCGGCGTTGTTATCGCTGGAAGAGCAAAGGCCCGCCACGATATTCACCATACACAACATGGCTTATCAAGGCGTGTTTCCCGCCAGCACCTATAACTTATTGAACCTGCCCGGCCAGCTCTGGCACCAGGACGGCCTGGAATACCACGGCATGCTGTCCTTTATCAAGGGCGGCTTGAGCTACGCGGACTGGATCACCACCGTCAGCCCGACCTATGCCCAGGAAATTCAAACCCCGGAATTCGGCTACGGTCTGGAAGGTTTGCTGGCGCATCGGCAACATACCTTATCCGGAATCATCAACGGCATAGACATCAATGTCTGGAATCCGGAAACCGATCAAAAGATCGCCCAAACCTACAACAGCAAAACCGTAGCCAAAAAAGCCCTGAACAAAACCGCATTACAGGCCAGATTGGGTTTGCCGGTTTCGGCCGAGGTACCGCTGTTCGGCCTGATCGGCCGCCTGGTCGACCAAAAGGGTGTCGATTTGGTATTAAGCTGCTTGAAAGAAATGGCCAGAATGCCGCTGCAATTCGCCCTGTTGGGCAGCGGCGACACCAGCATACAGGTGCGTCTGCAGGATTTCGCCCGCTTATACCCGGATAAAATTTCCATCACCATCGGTTACGATGAAAATCTGGCCCATCAAATCGAGGCCGGCGCCGATATGTTTTTGATGCCGTCGCGCTTTGAGCCTTGCGGACTCAACCAAATGTACAGCCAGCGTTACGGCACCTTGCCCATCGTGCGTAAAACCGGCGGCTTGGCCGACACCGTCGTCGATACGCTGCCGCAAACCCTGGCGGACGGTACCGCCAGCGGTTTCGTATTCAACGATGCGGTGCCCGGCGCCTTGATGGAAACCATCAAACGCGGCTTGGTATTGCATGCCAACAAACCGCTCTGGCAAAAATTGCAGCGCAACGCCATGAGCAAGGATTTTTCCTGGGAAAACAGCGCCAATCAATATTTGTCCCTGTACCGTGAAATTTAAACCCCGGCTTTTTGTTAACCCCGTGGGAACGTCAAAACGATCCCACGGAACGCCATGCCTGGCCGCGACATGCTTAAAGTTCGGGCTAAAAACCAAACACCCGCCGCTATTTAATCTACGTTGTCGAAGCCGGCTTACGAGCTGGCTGGTGGGTTTGGGCCTGCTATTGTTGCAATGCGCAACTCAGGCCGACGACAGCGTCATCGAGATGATCGCTTTGCGTAATCGTCCCGCCGCCGAGATACAAGCGTTACTGGCACCCATGCTGGAAGCAAACGAAGTGGTTAGCGGCGACGGCTTCAATCTTATTGTAAAAGCCAGCCCCCAGCGTCTGGCTACCTTTCGCGGCCTTGTCGATCAGCTTGATACCCGCCTGCATAATCTGCTTATTTCGGTCATGCAAAACAGCCATCAATCCGCCGATCAGCTCAACGCCGAAGCGGCAATCCAGCTGTCCGGCCAGTCGATCCGCATGCGCGGCATGAGCGGCGACACCCGCACCATCGACCAACAAAGAACCACCCAGCAATTGCGCACGCTTGAAGGTCAGGCCGCGCATATCCAGGCCGGCAACGTCAGGCCCGTCGAGAATATCGGCGTATACGGCAATGCCTACGGCTACGCCGGCATCACCAGCAACACGTATATGCAGGAAGCCAGCACGGGTTTTGCCGTGGTTCCGCGTCTGATAGGCCATGATGAAGTGGTGGTCGACATCGAACCCTGGTCGGATCGTTTCACCCACAACGGCGCGGTGGAAACCCGCAACCTGCGGACGTCGGTACGTGGGCGGTTGGGCGAATGGCTGGAAATTGGCGGCGTGGTGGAACAACGGCAAACCGATCGCCAGGGATTCAACGGTCTTAATTACAGCACGCGCAACCGCAACCAGGGTACCCTGATTAAAATCGATTTGGCGGATTGATACCGGATACCCCCTACCCTCATGCATCCCTTACCCATGCACAGACTCACCGATACCGATTTATTTCAACCCGTCAAAATAGGTGCGTGGCAACTGGCCAACCGTATCGCCATGGCGCCATTAACCCGTTGCCGGGTTAAAAACGATGGTATCCCTGGGCCGATGCAGGCGACTTATTACGCCCAGCGCGCCAGCGCCGGCCTGATCATCAGCGAAGCCACCAATATTTCGCCGCAAGGGCGCGGCTATGCCTTTACCCCCGGCATATTCACCGAGGCCCAAATCAAGGGCTGGAGGCAGGTTACCGACGCAGTGCACGCCCAACAAGGCAAAATCGTTTGCCAACTGTGGCATGTGGGGCGCTTTTCCCACCCCTCGCTGCAGCCGGATGGCGGATTGCCGGTAGCACCATCGGCCATTGCCCCGGACGGCGAAACCTTTACCGAACAAGGCTTGCAACGCGTGCCGACCCCGCGCGCCCTGGAAACAGCGGAAATCCCCGCCATTGTCGAACAATACCGGCACGCCGCGCATTGCGCCCAACAAGCCGGTTTCGACGGCGTGGAAATCCACTCGGCCAACTGCTATTTGCTGGAGCAGTTCATCCGAGATGCCACCAACCACCGCAGCGACCAATACGGCGGCAGCATCGAAAATCGTACCCGGCTGGTACTGGAAGTGACCGAGGCCGTGACGTCCGTTTGGGGCGGCAGCCGTGTCGGCATACGCCTGTCGCCGGTTACGCCCAGCGCCGGCAACACCCCCATGGACAGTGATGTCATGGCGACCTACGGCTACCTGATCGAACAACTGAATCGGTTTGGTCTGGCCTATCTGCATTTCGTCGAAGGCGCCACCCGCGATTCGCGCGAGATACCCGCGCCTGCCGATCTGCAAAAATTGCGCGCGCTGTTCAAGGGCCCTTACATGGCCAACAATCTATACACCGCGGAGCTGGCTTACCAAGCCCGCGAGAACGGCAGCGCCGACTTGGTGTGTTTCGGCCGGCCGTTCATTGCCAATCCGGACTTGGTGGCTCGCCTGAAAGCGGGAGCCGAACTGGCGGAGGCGCCCAGGGAAACCTGGTACGGCGGCGATGAACGCGGCTACACCGATTGGCCCACGCTGGGCGCATCCCAACCGTAATGGGCCTGAAACCACCGAGACGCCGGCATGGCCGGCTCGTAAGCCTGGGCCGGTGCTAGCCGGCGCGCAATCCGCAACCCGTTTTTATGCCGCCCGACATGCGCGTCGAACCAGCCAAGTCCGCCTTTCCCATCATTTGCCTGATGCTGCTGTTGCGCGCGCAGACCGTCGCGAACGCGCATGAACCCCTGCGCGTTCTGGCTTGGCCCGGCTATGCCGACACCGAGACAGTCGCCCTTTTCCGGCAACGTTTCAACGTGGACGTCGAGGTAACCGCCGTCAGCTCGGACGATGACCTCTGGGATAAAATCGGTACCGGCGGCTTTGACGTGTTCGCGGCCAATACCGCCGAATTGCAGCGTTACATCAAGCAAAACCTGGCGACACCCATAGACATCGGCAATATTCCCAACCATAAAAACCAGCTGCCGCGCTTTCAAAATCTGGCCGCAATTCCGGGCTTAATGCATGACGGCAAGCTCTATGCCATCCCTTATACCTACTCGGAAATGGGGCTGATATATAACCGGAAAACCGTCAAGGCGATCCCGGACTCCATGGCCGCCATGTGGGATCCCGTCTATCGCGGCCGGGTGTTGGCGTTTAATGCCAGCAATCATAATTTTTCTGTTGCCGGTCTGCTGATGGGGGTAAAAAACCCCTTCGATATGGACGACGGCGAACTCGCCCGGGCCGCCAAGCGATTAGTGGACTTGCGGCGCAATGTGTTAACGTTTTACGCCACCGCCGAGGAAGCCGCCACGCTGTTTTCCAAGTATGATATTACCCTGCTTTTCGGCAATTACGGTACCCAACAATTGAAAGCCCTACGCGAAGCCGGCGCGGATATCGGCTATATCATTCCCAAGGAAGGCGCGCTGGCCTGGCTGGATTGTTGGGCCGTTACCCCGGCGGCCGCGAATAGAAAACTGGCGGAAAACTGGATCAATTTCATGCTGGAGTATGCCGTCAGCCAGCACCTGACCGACAAGCACGGCCTCGCCAATACCGTCGCGCCGTTTCCGGACAGCCGCGAGAACGACAAAATCATCTGGCTGGAGCCCTTGTCGGAACCCGGAAAACGTAAAGCCTTGTGGGACCGCATCATTTCCGGCGACAGCCCGGAAACATTCTGAACCATGCGATTAAGCGTAGGCATTAAACTGGGTTTTTGGCTGGCGCTGTTCGGGAGTTTATCGATCGGCTTGTTCGGCTATTATATTTTCGTGCGCAGCCAGGACTTATTAGTCCAATCCTCAAAGGACAAATTACTGACTGCCGCCCGAGCATTTGCCGATCGTCTCAGCGATGCGACGAGCGATATCGCCGCCGATATAAAATTCATCGAAACGCTACCGCTAACGCTGCAAGTCATGGAACATGCCCAGGGCCCCGCATCGGATAACCCGGAACAACGGCAACTCGAACAAGTGTTTGCCAGCCTGTTGGCCGCCAGACCGGAATACGCGCAAATCAGGCTGATAGATGCCGCCAACCACGGCAAGGAACTGGTTCGGGTCGACCGGGATCTGGCCGGCATTAAAATCGTCACCGGGCGGCAATTACAAGAAAAAGGCCATTTACCCTATGTTTTCGAGACCGTGCGCCTGCCGGCCGGGCAGCTTTATATATCCGAAATCAACCTGAACCGGGAATTGGGCAGTCATCTCGGCTTCGGCAAACCGACGATCAGAGTCGCCACCACCACACAAAGCCGAACGCATAAACAGGGCGTCATAGTCATCAACGTTAATCTCGACGGCCTGTTCAAGCACATACACAGCGACTTGCCGGCCAATAGCAATGCACTGCTCACCAATATACACGGCGATTATTTGATTCACCCCGATCCCGGCAAAACCTTTGCCTTCGAACAAGGCCGGCAATTTCTCATTCAAGCCGACATCCCGTCCAGCCAGGTGGTGCTTGAAGGTAACGAACCGCACACGCTGACCTTAACCGACGCCTTACCCGGCGGCACTGCCTTGGCGGCTTTGGTGCGGGTTCCATTGGGAGCGCCCGGCGCCCGGCGCATGGTTATGCTGGGCCTGTATACACCGCTGGAAAGCGTTATCGCGGAAAGCGAAATACTGGGCTTCAACGTGATACAAGTCACGGCTTTGTTCGGCATCCTGGCCGTTTTGCTTTCCCTGGTACTGGCCCGGATTCTGACCAAACCTCTGAACCAAATGGCCAAAACCGTTTCTCAGTTCGAGCTCGGCAAACCGCTGCCCGATTTACCGGACCGCAGAAACGACGAAATCGGCTATCTGGCCGGCAGTTTTTCGACCCTGATAAGCAAATTGAACCAACAAGTCGCGGCCCTGCATGCCTCCGAAACTAAACTGCAGACCATACTCGACAATATTCCGCTCGGTATCTGGTTGATCGGGGCGGACGGAGAATCGCGCTTTTTGAACAAAACCTTGCAGGAAGCCCTGGGCATGACCGATGAGGCCTTTTTTGCCGATCCGCGCCTGTCCAAATTACTGACATTCGACGCCCCTTCCGCTGTAACGCCCTCCATGGTTCAAGAGCAGGAGGTGTTAACGTTTGCCGACGGTAGCCGGCACGTGCTGGAGATCAAAAAAGTCATGCTGTTAGAACAAACGGGTGTCGAATCCGCCCTTATAGGCATTGCCATCGACATCACCGAGCGTAAAAATGCCGAGCAGATTCTGCGCTCCAGCGAGGAAAAGCTCAGAACCATGTTTGAAATGTCGCCGCTGGGCATTGCGCAAAACAGCATGGACGGCCGCTATATGGAAGCCAACAAGGCCTTGTTGGATATGGTCGGTTATTCGTTGGATGAATTAAACCGCATCAGTTATTGGGAGTTAACGCCTCAAGATTATGAGCCGCAGGAATTGCAACAGCTGCAATCCCTGGCGGATAGAGGGAAATACGGCCCGTATGAAAAAGAATATCTGCATCGCGACGGCCATAAGATCCCCATCCGCCTGAATGGCGTGCTGATTACCGGCGGCGATGGCCAACAATATATCTGGTCCATCGTCGAAGACATCACCCAACAAAAACAATCGGCACAGCTGATCTGGGAGCAAGCCAATTTCGATCCGCTTACCCGCCTGCCTAATCGCCGCATGTTTCACGACCGGCTAAGCTTGCTGCTTAAAAAAGCCCATCGGCGGCAATTACCGTTGGCATTGATATTTTTGGATCTCGACCGCTTTAAGGAAGTCAACGACACTCTGGGACACGCCATGGGCGACCTATTGCTGGCCGATGCCGCTCAGCGCCTGCTGAGTTGCGTGCGGGAATCCGACACCGTGGCCCGGCTGGGCGGCGACGAATTCACCTTGATTCTGGACGAATTGGACGATATTGCCAGCGTTGAACGGATCATCCAAGGTATTCTGCGGACACTGGCCGAACCGTTCCAGCTCAAGGACAAGCAGGCTTTTGTGTCCGCCAGCATCGGCGTTACCCTGTACCCGAAAGACGGCAGCGACCAAGACACCTTGATTAAAAATGCCGACCAAGCCATGTACGCCGCCAAGCAGCAGGGACGCAACCGATACAGTTTCTTTACCGCTTCCATGCAGGAAGCGGCCATGGTCAAAATGCAAACAGCCATCGATTTGCGCCTTGCCTTGGCCGCCGAGCAATTCAAGCTGTATTACCAACCTATCGTGGAACTGCAAACCGGCCGCATCCAAAAGGCGGAAGCCTTGCTGCGCTGGGCGCACCCCACCAACAGTCTGCTGTTCAGCCCGAATAACTTTATTTCCATTGCCGAGGACATCGGCATTATCGGCGAAATTGGCGATTGGGTGTTTAAAGAGGCCACCCGCCAGGCGGCCGAATGGCGAAACCGGTACGTTCCGCACTTGCAAGTGAGCGTTAACAAATCGCCCCTGCAATTTTTTAAAGGCCGCGATCAACATTCATTGTGGCTTGAGCATCTGCGGGCTTTAGGCCTGCCGGGCAATGCCGTAGTGATTGAGATTACCGAAGGCTTGCTGCTGGAAGCAAGTCCTGAAGTGTCCGAAATTTTATCCGCCTTCCGCCGGGCCGGCCTGCAAGTGTCGCTGGACGATTTCGGCACCGGCTACTCCGCGCTGGCTTATCTAAAGAAATTCGATATCGACTTTCTCAAAATCGACCGCTCTTTTGTCAGCCACTTGGCGCCGCAATCCAACGATATGGTGCTATGCGAAGCCATTATCGCGATGGCGCACAAACTAGGCATGAAAGTGATCGCGGAAGGGATAGAAACCGCGCAACAACGTAATTTACTGCTGGTGGCCGGCTGCGATTACGGGCAGGGTTTTTTATTCGCGAAACCCTTGCCCGCCGAAGAATTCGAGCAATTGCTGAGCCGACAAACAAATACGATTCCATGACGGGTTAGCCGAAGGCCGGATACAACCCGGCCTTACTCTGAAAGGCCGGCCCTGCCCTAACGTCGGTTTTCATCTTGCGCAGGCGGTGCGACCTCAAAGGGTATGGTTGGAAACAACTTACCGAAATATATTTCCTTGTAGGAGGCCTTTAGCCGCGATGAGCGCCTTGATCGGGGCTAAAGCCCCTCCTAGCGGCAACACCCCCCCGGAAATACGGGGATGTTATTTTTGACGAAACCCTAAATGGACGTTACTTATTTGATTTTCAGTTTCAACAAGTGAACCCGACGATTATCGGCCCGCAACACTTCAAAATTAAAGTCCTCGATCTCGACCTTTTCACCTTTTTTAGGAAAGTGTTCCAATCTTTGCAAAATCAAGCCGCCCACGGTGTCGCATTCGCTGTCTTCCAGGTCGACCGAAAAATATTCGTTAAAATCCGATATCGGGGTCAGGGCGCTGACGATAAATTCGCGTTCGCTGCGCTGCGAAATGTAGTCTTGAGTTTCATCGTCGTCATGTTCGTCTTCGATTTTACCGACGATTTGTTCCAACACGTCTTCGATGGTGACCAAGCCGGCGGCGTTGCCGTATTCGTCGACCACAATCGCCATATGATTGCGTTCGGTGCGGAATTCCTTTAACAATACATTTAAACGCTTGCTTTCCGGCACCACGCTGACCGGCCGCATCACAGCTTCAACTTTAAGCGATTTGTTTTGCAGCACATGAGCCAGGATATCCTTGACCAGCAGAACGCCGACCACCTTGCTGCGGTCTTCTTCAATAACCGGGAAGCGGGAGTGGGCGAACTCGATCACCAACGGAAAAATAGTTTCCAGTTCGGCGTCCCGAGGCACCACCACCATTTGCGAGCGGGGAATCATGATGTCTCTAACGCGCATTTCGGAGACTTGCATGACGCCTTCGATCATGGCTAGCGAATCGGAATCCAGCAGGTGTTTTTCTTCCGATTCTCTGAGTATTTCCAATAAATCTTCTTGGTCTTGCGGCTCCCCAGTCAGGAAATGGCTGATGCGTTCCAGCAAACTTCTCTGATGGGGCTGACTACTCGGGGGATAACCGTCGCTCATTGCGTACTCGCTTCCTGATAGGGATTGGCTATATTCAACTTGTTCAAAAACTTGATCTCCAGCGCTTCCATTTCCTCGGCTTCGGTTTCCTCAATATGGTCGTAACCGAGCAAATGCAAGGTACCGTGAATGGTAATATGCGCCCAGTGGTGTTCGGGCAATTTATCTTGTTGTCGGGCTTCTTGGGCAATCAACGGAACACAGATAACCAAGTCGCCCAGCAAATCCAACTCGACGCCTTCCGGCGCTTCGAAAGGGAAACTCAGGATATTGGTGGAGCCCGGTTTATGCCGGTACCGCCGATTCAATTCGGCGCTTTCGGCATCGTCAACCAAACGAATCACGATTTCGCTATCTTGGCCGGGATCGGCCAGCACCGTATCGACCCAGCGTTGAAACTGCCGTTCGCTGGGGTAATCGCTGCTTTCGGTAGCGATTTGTATGTCCAGATAATTCATGAGTTACGAAATCTGTTCCTGCTCGTAACGATCGTAAGCAGCCACGATGCGCTGTACCAGAGGATGCCTAACCACGTCCCGTACCCCGAAAAAGGTAAAACTGATACCTTCCACATCTTTTAAAACCTTAAGCACATGCTTCAGACCGGACATTTTCTCGCTAGGCAAATCGATTTGCGTCACATCGCCGGTAATGACGGCGGTGGAACCGAAGCCTACCCGGGTCAGAAACATTTTGATTTGCTCGGTGGTGGTATTTTGCGCTTCATCCAGAATGATAAAAGAGTCGTTGAGCGTACGCCCGCGCATAAACGCCAAGGGTGCCACTTCGATAACATTTTTTTCCAACAATTTTTCCACCCGCTCAAAACCCAGCATATCGTACAAGGCATCGTACAGAGGCCGCAGATAAGGATCGACCTTTTGCGCCATATCGCCGGGCAAAAATCCCAACTTTTCTCCCGCTTCCACCGCGGGCCTGACTAAAATGATGCGCCGCACGGTTTCATTCTGCAGCGCTTCCACCGCGCAGGCCACCGCCAAAAAGGTTTTGCCGGTACCGGCGGGTCCTACGCCGAAATTAATATCATGACTGAGAATCTTGCGCAAATATTCCTGCTGGTTTTCCCCCCGGCCTTTGATGACCCCGCGCTTGGTTTTGATGGCGACCGGGTCGGACTTTACCGCCGGCACCGTCTGCAACAACTGATCGATACTGGCATCCTGCAAACTCAAGTGCACCTGTTCAGGGGTAATTTCTTCCTTGTCCGCCTGATCGAATAATTTTTGCATCACCGCGCAGGCCGCCTTGACGGCAGCGTCGACACCCGTAATTTTAAAATGATTACTGCGGTTGGCGATATCCACATGCAGCCGTTGCTCGATCTGCCGTAAATGAATGTCAAGCTGCCCGCAAAAGTTCGACAAACGTTGGTTGTCCGCCGGCAATAAGGTAATTTCCTGTGAATATTCAGCGGCTGTCAACACGCGACCTTTATGTCCTGAGGGATATTTTGCATAATTTTTTCGACGGAGGATTCCACCAAGCGTCCGCGCAGCGAATTTGGCAATGCTTCGGTAATCAGCACATCCACAAACTGGCCGATCAAGCGCGGATGGGCGGCAAAATTGACTACCCGGTTGTTTTCGGTGCGCCCGGTCAAATGCAAGGGGTTTTTCTTGGAAACGCCTTCCACCAATACACTTTGCACCGAACCTACCATAGCCTCGGAAATCGCCATAAACATTTCGTTCAAGCGCGTTTTCAGGCGTTGCAAACGTCGCTCTTTAACTTCCATGCCGACATCGTCCGGATAATTCGCAGCCGGGGTGCCGGGTCTGGCGCTGAAAATAAAGCTGTAGGAAAAATCGAAACCCACTTCTTCGATCAGCGCCATGGTATCTTCAAAATCTTGCTCGGTTTCGCCCGGGAAGCCGATGATAAAATCGGAAGACAGACTGATACCCGGACGCGCGGCCTTGATTTTGCGCATGATTTCCAGATAGTCCTCGCGCGCGTGCCCCCGTTTCATTTCGGCCAGAATCCGGTTGCTGCCGCTTTGTACCGGCAGGTGCAAATGATTCACCAGTTGCGGAATTTCGGCAAAAGCCTCGATGATATCGTCGGTAAATTCCAGTGGGTGCGATGTGGTGAAGCGAATACGGTCTATACCCTCCACGGCGGCGACGCAATGCAACAGCAATGCGAAACTGGCGATGTCGCCGTCTTCCATTTCGCCGCGGTAGGCGTTAACATTTTGCCCCAGCAGATTGATTTCCCGCACGCCTTGCCCGGCCAGGGTCTCGATCTCGGCAATCACGTCTTTCAACGGCCGGCTGACTTCCTCGCCGCGCGTATAAGGCACCACGCAATAAGTGCAGTATTTACTGCAACCTTCCATCACCGAGACGAAGGCCTTGGGGCCTTCGGCGCGCGGTTCCGGCAGATTGTCGAACTTTTCGATTTCCGGAAACGAAATATCCACGACATGCGAAGCGCCTTCGCGGGCTTTGTTCAATAACTCAGGCAGACGGTGTAGGGTTTGCGGACCGAACACGATGTCGACATACGGCGCGCGTTTTTGAATAGCCGCCCCTTCCTGACTGGCCACGCAACCGCCGACGCCGATGATCACTTCGGGCCGTTTATCTTTAATTTTTTTCCAGCGTCCGACCGCGGAAAATACTTTTTCTTGCGCTTTTTCGCGAATGGAACAGGTGTTTAGCAATAAAACATCGGCTTGTTCAGGAATGTCCGTCAATTCCAGGCCATGCGATGCCAGCAGTACATCCCGCATTTTATCGGAATCGTACTCGTTCATCTGACAACCGTTAGTTTGTATATAAAGTTTTTGCGCCATGCTTGATGAGATACTCCAAAACACCCTCTAACAAAAAACCCCCGTCTTCCGACGAGGGCTGATTTTTGGCGAATTATAACGACTATTCACGGCAAATGTTTGTTTTATACGGCAATCCCGACTTGCAAGGCTTCAAACCAGTCCAGAAAGCGTTTCACGTCATCGCCCTTAAACATGCGCCCATGCTGGGGAGCGAGGATTTCGATATCCAAACTGCGCACCCTGTCTATCCAGGCCCGCTTGGCCTGATTGGACGGCATCCAGCGTTGATGAAAAAAGCGCATTTTTTCGACATGCGCATCGAAATTTTCCACAAACACAGGCTGGCCCGGCGCTTCCAGGGCCGCGCCAATATCCCCGGAAAAGAAAATTTTAGCCTGCGGATCGTAAATATTGAAATTAGCGGACGAATGCAAATAATGCGCGGGCACAATTTGCAGCTCCACGCTACCTAGATTGATAACGCCGCCGTTATCCGGAATCGGCACATATTGAATGCTTTCGCAGCCGAAATGCCGTAAAAAACCTTCCCACAGCCCGGCGGCATGCAATTTGGCATGGGGTAAGGCCTGATCCCAAAGACCCAATGACGAAATGATGTCCGGGTCCTGGTGCGAGGCGAACAAATCGGTAATTTCATCCACCGGCGCATGATGCAAGACCGCCGCCAGCATGGGCGCGAACAACTCTATGCCGCCGGGATCGATCAGCAAGCAACGTTTGTCGGTGCGCACCACGTATTGGTTTGTGTCTATGATGTTATCCGGTTTATACGGGTCTCGGCCGTACATGATCCACTGGTAGGCCCCCTCGTAAATTTTAGTCATTTTCATGGATAACTTTGCCTCTTTGCTGGTAATCGATGTATTCGGGAGTTAATCGCCGGTGCTAATCATGGTTAACGCACTGCGGCATTTGTGCACTTTGTCGTGAATGATTTGAGCGGCATGGTCCACGCTTTCAGCCACGGCTTGCAGACTTTGCAAGTATTCGCCTGCCTGGGAGGCCTCGATACGGGAGTTGGCCGCAATCACCCGCGCCGCCCGGGCCGGATGCATCACATCCGCAAGCTGGGCCAGCAATTCCGAAACATGCAGTGAGAATTGCCGCCGGCAATCCGTCCGCCGTTGCCTGGCTTGCTGCAAGGATTGCGTCAACGAACCCGCATAGGGAGCCGACGAGGCGCTAACCGCGACTTTCTCGAAACGCTTACAGGCCTCGGACATTCTGTGCTCCTTGACTGTCAGCCGGTAAAGTTTCAGCGCATGTTCGTTGATGTTATTGACCAGTTCGATGGTTTCTTTCGCCAACTCATTGATGAAATCGGTAATCGGTTGAAAACCCTTGGCTTTCTCGCCAGCCCTAAAAGCAATGGCTTTGGCGTTGGCCGCCGCCAATGAAATTTCCTTGGCCACTTCCATGACGGCGCTTAATTCCGCGGCAATTGAAGCAACGGCAACAAACTGGGATTTGTTTGAACTCATTCGCATAGTATGCTCTTTGATTAACGGGATATTCTCATCAAGCGTTTAGCATAATCCACAAACCCTAGCCGCGCACTTTTTAGCTGAAAAGTGCGTTAGCGGTAACAGGTTGGATCCGGCACCCCCGCCTGGGCAAACCCGGCCTTACGCAGGCGGCAGGCATCGCAACGGCCGCAGGCCCTGCCCTGACGGTCGGCGGCATAGCAAGACACCGTACTGGCATAATCGACCCCCAGACCGATGCCTTGGGCAATAATCTCGGCTTTGCTTAACGCTATCAACGGGGTATGAATTTGAATTTTATGCCCTTCCACGCCGGCCTTGGTGGCCAGATTGGCCATCGTTTGAAAAGCCTCGATAAATGCCGGCCGGCAATCCGGATAGCCCGAATAATCCACCGCATTGACGCCGATAAACACGTCATGCACATTCAACACTTCCGCCCAACCCAAGGCAAACGACAAAAAAATGGTATTGCGGGCCGGTACATAAGTAACCGGGATACCTTCCTGCGGCGACTGAGGCACCTCGATATGAGCGTCGGTCAGGGCCGAGCCGCCGATACTGTCCAAACCGAGGCGGATGATTTTGTGCTCCAAAACCCGATAATGCTGGGCGATGTTCTTGGCCGCTTCCAGTTCGGCATTATGCCGCTGACCGTAATCGAAGCTCAGCGCGTAACAATCGTAACCCTGCCGTTTGGCAAGCGCCAGCACCGTAATCGAGTCCAGCCCCCCGGACAATAAAATAATGGCGTTTTTCCGTTCGCCGCCCTGCGTGGTCTTTAGGCTATTTTCCGCGTGCATCGTCCCAAAGATATTTGTGCAATTGAATTTGAAACCGGACCGGCAGCCGATCCGCCAAAATCCTGTCCGCCAAATTTGCGGCCGGCATTGCGCCCATGACCGGCGAAAACAACACCTGGCAACGCTCTTGCAGCCGATATTCAATCAGCTGTTGCTTGGACCATTCGTAATCGGCCTCGTCGGCAATCACGAATTTGACCTGGTCCCGCGCGGTCAGATGGGTAAGGTTGCTATACAGGTTCCGCTGCATTTCTCCCGAGCCGGGCGTTTTCAAGTCCATCACCTTGACGACGCGGGGATCGACGCTTGAAACATCCAATGCGCCGCTGGTTTCCAAGGATACCTCATAACCCGCATCCAGCAACTCGGCCATCAGCGCATTGCAAGCCGGTTGCGCCAGAGGTTCGCCGCCGGTCACGGTGACGTAAGGGGTAGAGTAGCTTTTTACTTGCGACATGATTTGCGGCAGGGTTTGCTTTTCCCCGCCGCTAAAAGCATAGGCGGTGTCGCAATAACCGCAGCGCAGCGGGCAGCCGGTCAGGCGTATGAACACGGTAGGCAGACCTACCGTATTCGACTCGCCTTGCAAGGAATAAAAAATTTCGGTAATGCGGAGCGATAAATCCATGCGAAATTTATTGCGGCATTTGCGCCAGTTTTTTGCTCGCCAAATGCGCGGCGGTGGTCTCCGGATAGTTGGCGGTAACCCGGGTTAAATAATCGCGGGCTTTTGCCGGATTCTGCTGGTCGAATTCTATGTAACCCAACTTTAGCAAGGCATCCGGCACCTTGGAACTATTCGGATACTGATTGACGACCTTGTTGAATGCCGCCCGGGCCTTATCGTATTCCCGGTTGATTTTATAAGCTTCGCCCAACCAATATTGGGAATTATCGCTGAATTCGCCCGCCGGATAATCGGCGTGCAGCGCTTCGAACATTTGAATGGCCCGAGCGTTGTGACCATTCCGCAAAGTTTCGTACGCTTCTTGATAACGCTCTTTTTCACCGGCTTTCGCCGTGGCGGGCGCGGCGGGTGCCTCGGCGGTTTTGGCCTCAACAGCGGCCGCCGCGGACACGGGAGCCGCGGTAGCTGGCGTTGCCGCCGGCTCGGGTGCCGCGGTTGCGGCGACCGGGCCGGCCGGAGACGCCGTTTGAGCGGCATCCGCTCCCGTTACGGGAGCCGTTCCCGCCGGCTGGGCCGGCGCGCTCAGCAACTGTATCCTGTCGTCCAAATCCGAATACATATTGCTTTGCTTACGTTCCAGATCGGCAATGGTCTGAGACTGCTCCTCCACCATGCCTCTGAGTTGCTGCACTTCCAATTGCAACTGCTCCAGTCGTCCCAACACTTCAAAAATAGCGCTATCGGCACCCGCCGCGGGTGCTCCATAGCCAGCATTTCCCTGGTAGCCGGAATTATTGACGGGCAGCGCGCCAGCTTCGGCCATCAAGCCGAACTGAGCGCATAGCATTAAAAGCGCGGTTTTTTTCATTGATAGCCTACTTCTACACGACGGTTCATTTGCCATGCGGATTCGCCGCTACCGGAAACGGCCGGTTTTTCTTCGCCGTAGCTGACGATTTCCAACTGGCCGCCGGTGACGCCTTGCGAGCGCATCATTCTTTCCACGGATTTGGCGCGTTGCTCGCCCAAGGCGATGTTGTACTCGCTGGAGCCGCGTTCATCGGCATGACCGGACAAGATGACATGTTGATTGGGATGCGAGGCCAAATATTGCGCATGAGCGGCAACCACGGGCACGTATTCCTGTTTAATCTGGCTGCTATCCAATTCAAAGTAAATGACTTGTTTCGACAATGGGTTGTTAGGATCGCTGAATTCCGGACCCAGGTTCGATCCCGAACCGGAGTTATAGCCGTTGCCGGAACCGAATTGGCTGCCGGCCATGGAACCGTCGTTGTAGCCGCTGGTTGAGGCATCGGCGCCGCTTTGGCTGCCGTCGGCCAAGCTACCCTCTTCATCGGTCGAGCTGCAACCGGTTGCCAACACAGCCATCATTGCCAAAACCAAATGGGTTTTATTTAATTTCATACATCATCTCCGAAATTTTAAAGTTCAAACGAAAAAAATTAGTGTGTTGCCGTTAAGGCGCCCAGGCCGGCTCGCGCACGCCGCCGCTTTGAAAGTCCAGTTTTTGCTGCATCGCCCCGTCGGTTGAAACCACCGACAATACCGATCTGCCGCCCTTGTTGGCCGCAAACAGAATCATGCTGCCGTTGGGCGCAAAACTGGGCGACTCGTCCAGATTGCCTTCGCTTAATACGTTAACGGTACGGGACGCCATATCCATTACCGCAATCCGGTATCTACCGCCGTTACCGTTAACCATGGCCAGGCTTCTGCCATCGGCCGAAAAACGTCCCCTGGCATTGTAATCGCCTTGGAAAGTCAGGCGAGTCGCCTTGCCGCCGCTGCTTGGGATGGTATACAACTGTGGTTTACCGCCTTGATCGGAGGTGAACACGATGGTCCCGCCGTCGGCGGACCAGGACGGTTCGGTGTCGATAGACAAGCCCGAAGTCAAGCGGGTTAAATTCCGGTTGGACAGATTTAACACATATATATCCGGGCTGCCATCTTTCGACAAGGTAATGGCCAGCCGGCTGCCATCCGGCGAGAATGCCGGCGCGCCGTTAATACCGGGATATGAGGAAACGCTTTGCCGCTGTCCGGTCGCCAAAGTCTGCACGAAAATCTCGGAACGTTTGGTATGAAAGGAAACATAGGCGATTTTCGCCCCGTCGGGCGACCAAGCGGGGGCCATGATGGGCTCCGGCGACTCGGCGATGGTCCTGGGATTGTAACCGTCCGCATCCGCGACTTGCAGCATGTATTGCTTGCCGCCGCCTCTTGCGGCGCTTGTGACATAGGCGATGCGGGTATTGAACGCACCCTTGCGGCCGGTCAGTTTTTCGTAAATCAGGTCGCTGATATGATGGGCCGCGCGGCGCAATTCGTTGCCGCCTACCGTCAGTTTGTAGCCCATCAACAGCTGGCCGTTATGTACATTAAACAAATGGAACTGAATATTAAAACTGCCGCCATTACCCAGCACTTGGCCGATCACCATGTAATCCTGGCCCAGCACCTGCCAGTCGCGGAAATTGATTTTTTCCGGCTCGCTGGGCTGGGTCAGCATATCTTCTTCCGGCAGGGTCTTGAAAAAGCCGCTGCCGGCCAAATCGGAACTGATCACATCGGTCAATTTGACATTGCCCACCGAGCCTTGCTGCGCGAACGGCACAATGGCAATCGGCACGGCGGTTTGCGAGCCTTTGGTGATTTCAATGGTTAAGCCTTCCGCTTGGGCTACCGATAGTAACGCAGCCAATAAACCCAAGAAAAAAGTTTTTATTACTAAACTCATGTTGTGTTTCCGTATTAATTATTCCGGTTTGAAAACAAACGCGAAGACTCTAAATTTTTGATTAAACAATTCCCGATCTTGCGGCACAGGCAAAGGGGAGGCTTTTCTGACCGCATTTTCCGCGGACCGGTCGAAAATACTATCTCCGCTACTGCTCACCACCACGGCATCCATTACTTCCCCGCTGGCCAGTAATTTTACCTGAATCGTACACTTTAAGCCTTCCGTTGCTGTCATGGGCCGAGTCCAGGCACCTTCCACCTTGCGCATGATGGCTTGCTGCGCCGCCAAACTGGCTTGTTTGTCCGCTTCGGCCTTGGCCGAGGCAGCGGCCTGCCTTTCCTGCTCGGCTTTAGCGGCGGCGGCCGCTGCTTCGGCAGCCTGTCTTGCTTGTTCGGCTTTTGCCTTTGCTTCCGCCTCGGCCCTGGCATTAGCCTCCGCATCGGCTTTAGCCTTGGCTTCCGCCGCCGCTTTGGCTTTAGCCTCTGCCTCGGCTTTAGCTTTTGCCTCGGCGGCAGCCTTGGCTTTGGCCGCCTCCGCCGCCTGCCTTTCCTTTTCGGCTTTTTCGGCCGCTAATTTCGCTTGGCGTTCTTTTTCGGCCCTTTCGGCCGCCAACTGTTTTTCTTTTTCCGCTTTAGCGGCGGCGGCCGTTGCTTCGGCCGCCTGTCTTGCCTGTTCCGCCTTGGCTTTAGCCGCAGCCTCCTGTTTCTCTTTCTCGGCCTGTTCGGCGGCGGCCTTGGCCAGACGTTCTTTTTCCAGTTTCCGGGCCGCTTCCTGCTTGGCTTTTTCAGCGGCCAATTGTTTGTCTTTCTCGGCTTTCGCCTCGGCGTCGGCTACCTGTTTGGCTTTTTCCAGGGCTATGGCGGCTTGTTTTTCAGCCTCTGCCTTGGCTTTTTGTTCGCTGGCTTTCTTTTCCTGCTCGGCCTTGGCCTTTTCGGCGGCCATTTGTTTGTCTTTTTCCGCCCTGGCTTGCGCCTCGGCGGCTTTTTGTTCCTGCAATTTCTTTTGCTCTAGGGCTTTTAGTTCCTGCTGTTTTTTCTCTTGAGCCTGTTTTTCGGCCTCCAGCTGTTTTTGCTTTTCAGCCGCTGCCTGGGCTTTTTTCTCTTCCTGCAAACGTTTTTCCTTGGCTTCCTGTAGCTTGTGCTCTTCTTCCTTGCGACTAGCTTCCAGCTGTTCGCGCTTTTTTTGCTCGTCCAAGGCTTGTTGCTTCAGTTTGTCGGCCGCTTCCCGGGCTTTTTGCTCCTCCTGCAGCCGCTGCTTTTTCGCCTGTTCCAGCAATTGTTGTTCGGTTTTGCGCGCGTTTTCCAGTTGCTGCTGGTGCTGAATTTCAGCCTGGTGCTTATCTTCCTCGGCCTGTTTCAATCTATCGGCTTCGGCCTGAATCTGCGTATCGTCCAGGATAGTGGCCTCCACAATCTCCGGCATGGGCTCGACTTTGACCATGTCTGGATCGGGGGTAAAACTAAAGCCGAACATCAACAATATGGCAATATGCAGTGCCAACGCCAATGCAAGAGAAAGTCCGAATTTCCGCATCTGAATAGTGATATTAATTCTCGGGTGGCGTTGTCATCAGACCCACCTTAGGTGCGCCAGCCGCTTTCAGCGCTACCATGACGGTAACGATTTTGCCGTATTCGACCAAATGGTCGCCGCGCACATAGATTTGCGCCTGCGGATTATTGCGAAATACCGCGGCAACCCGTGTGTACAAAGTCTGCTCGTCAACCGGTTCGTCCTGCCTGTCGCCAATGTCGATATAGAAACTGCCGTCATGCTTGATCGACACGATCACCGGCGGCTCGTCTTTTAAGTCCACGGCCGCCGCTTCCGCCTGCGGTAAATCCACGTCGACGCCGGTTTGTACCAACGGCGCGGTAATCATGAATATCATTAACAAGACGAAAGTAACGTCGATGTAGGGAACGACGTTGATCTCCGCCATGGGGCCGCGGCGTTTACGGGTTCTTCGGTTGCTGCCGCCTACGTTCATTTGCTGTGCGCCTGTCTTTGCAAAAGCACCACGAATTCGTCGATAAAAAGTTCATACCGGCCCGCCAGTCTGTCCAGCCGGGTGGAAAACCGGTTGTAGGCAATCACCGCAGGAATGGCGGCGAACAAGCCGATGGCCGTCGCAATCAAGGCTTCCGAGATACCCGGCGCGACATTGGCCAGCGTGGCGTTTTTGATTTCGCCCAAGGCCCGAAACGAATTCATGATCCCCCACACGGTGCCGAACAAACCGATATAAGGGCTGGTGGAGCCTACCGTGGCCAGGAAGGGCAAGGTTTCGTCCAGCCGATCCAGTTCCCGCGACAATTCGATACGCATGGCGCGTTGAGCGCTTTCCACCTGCACGGCCGGCTCGACCTCGCCTTTCTGGCGCATGCGGGCAAACTCCCGATAGCCCGCTAAAAATATTTTTTCGATGCCTTCCGGCTCGAAGCGGTCGCTGGCCATTTTTTTATACAACTCGGCCAAGCCCACGCCCGACCAGAATTCGTCCTCGAAATCCTCGGTAATCGAAATCGCCTGACTGAGTTCCTTACGCTTGGTAAAGATGAATGTCCATGAGGCGACCGAAGCCGACAGCAAAATAAACATCACGAATTGAACGACAAAACTGGCCTCTTTGACCAGATGCAGGATGGATAAATCGGTGTTCATCTAAGTTAATTGCTCCAAAATGGCAATAGGGATAAGTTTGGGTTTCATGCTTTGCGCATCGAGACAGGCTATGCGGACTTTTCCGTTACATAACACATCGTGCTGGCGGGTAATGGTTTGCTCAAAGGTAAGACTGGTTTTTTTATTTTCAATAATCTTCGCGCCGACCAGAATTTGTTCGTTAAACCGAGCCGGTTTCAAATAATCGATGCTGACCGAACGCACCACAAAAATCACATTGTCCCGCGCCATCAACCGGTCTTGTTCGAAACCGTAACTACGCAGCATCTCCGTTCTGGCACGTTCGAAAAACTTCAGGTAATTGGCATAAAACACCACGCCGCCGGCATCGGTGTCTTCATAATATACCCTGACGGGCCAGCTAAATTCTTTCATTCGGCTATCGGTAATTTAACTGTCAAAAATATCTTCATTGCCGGGCTGTTGCCTGGGCGGTTGCAGGCCGAAATGGCTGTAAGCCTTGTGCGTCACCACTCGCCCGCGCGGGGTGCGCATAATAAAACCCTGCTGCAAAAGATAAGGTTCCAGCACATCTTCCACGGTGCCGCGCTCTTCGCTGATCGCCGCGGCCAGAGTATCCAGGCCAACCGGCCCACCCTGAAAATGTTCTATCATCGCCATGAGCAATTTGCGATCCAACATATCGAAGCCGTGCCGGTCGATTTTCAGCATTTCCAGGGCTTGCCGGGCAATATCGCGGCTGATGGTGCCATTACCTTTCACTTCCGCGAAATCCCGCACCCGCCGCAATAAACGATTGGCAATCCGCGGCGTGCCTCTGGAGCGGCAGGCGATTT